>ERZ894194.36-NODE-36-length-108006-cov-14.341711_pt1 | contig 108006 bp, 117 predicted proteins | sample MGYA00380283_ERZ894194 | MGnify/ENA primary metagenome ERZ894194 (study PRJEB32331, sample SAMN06328448) | human gut metagenome | biome: human gut microbiome; feature: stool | host: Homo sapiens | collected 2013-02-13 ... | reverse complement strand
CCTGGATGTGCTCCAGCATATGGCCGAGGTGGATTGAGCCGTTAGCGTACGGCAGCGCGCACGTCACCAGAATTTTCTTCGCGACTTGGGTCATAGTAGGCATTACTTCTTTGTAGTGAAAAGGGGCTTGATAGTAACAAAATGGCCTTATGTCTGCCATGTGATAACAGCATTTCTCATAAATGATTAAATGTCGTAGCTGGAGTACACTACAAGGCGACAATTGCGCAAATTAAAATAAAGGAGACGGGATGAGCGAGTCCAAATCGCCGGATGCCCTGAGAGCAATGGTAGCCGGTACGCTGGCTAATTTTCAGCACCCAACCCTGAAACACAACCTGACTACGCTTAAAGCGTTACACCATGTTGCGTTGATGGATGACACACTGCATGTCGAACTAATCATGCCTTTCGTGTGGAATAAGCCTTTTGAAGACCTGAAAGAGCAATGTAGTGGTGATCTGCTCCGTATCACTGGCGCAAAGGCTATTGACTGGAAGCTGTCGTACAACATTGCCACGCTTAAGCGCGTCAAAAACCAACCAGGCATTAATGGCGTTAAGAACATTATCGCCGTCAGCTCAGGCAAGGGCGGCGTAGGTAAATCCTCCACGGCGGTAAATCTGGCACTGGCGTTGGCTGCTGAAGGTGCGAAAGTTGGTATTTTGGATGCCGATATCTATGGTCCATCAATTCCAACCATGCTGGGCGCGGAAAACCAACGTCCAACCTCACCGGACGGTACTCACATGGCACCTATCATGTCTCATGGCCTGGCAACCAACTCTATTGGTTATCTGGTCACCGACGACAATGCAATGGTGTGGCGTGGACCGATGGCCAGCAAGGCGCTGATGCAGATGTTGCAGGAAACTCTATGGCCTGATCTGGACTATCTCGTTCTCGATATGCCGCCGGGCACTGGTGATATTCAGTTGACGCTGGCGCAGAACATTCCTGTAACTGGTGCGGTTGTGGTAACTACGCCGCAAGACATCGCGCTGATCGATGCGAAGAAAGGCATTGTGATGTTCGAAAAAGTCGAAGTGCCGGTACTGGGTATCGTCGAAAACATGAGTGTGCATATTTGCAGTAACTGCGGTCATCACGAGCCAATTTTTGGCACCGGTGGCGCACAGAAACTGGCCGAGAAATACAACACGCAGTTGTTAGGCCAAATGCCACTTCATATCTCTCTTCGTGAAGATCTGGATAACGGAACACCAACCGTTATTAGTCGTCCAGATAGCGAATTTACGGCTATTTATCGTGACCTCGCAGATCGCGTTGCTGCCCAAATGTATTGGCAAGGTGAAGTAATACCTGGCGAAATCGCATTCCGCGCAGTGTGATAAAAAGGTGGTGCATTGCACCACCTAAACAGTTCTCCTACATCACAGGACAATCATCAAACTCGCCACTTCTTGCGTCGTTGATAATGTGAGTGATCACACCAAACACGGCATTGCTGCCCGTGCATCCATCGTCATCCTTTGGCAATGCTTCCTTCTTACCAGTTCTTAAATCCTCCAGATGCTGACGTGGATACTTCCGGTATCTTTTTACGCGATATTCCCCATCCAGAGCGCATACAAGCAGAGAACCATCAACCGGGGTAAGTGAGGAATCGACCACCAGCAATGCGCCCTGCAATATTCCCTCACGATGATGACTATCAGCTGCCCTCATGAAGTAGGTCGCTGAAGGATGTCTAATTATCTGCTGATCAAGAGAAATACGGCTCTCAGCATAATCCGCCGCAGGAGAAGGGAAGCCCATAATACTCGCCTCTTAATACTGTATACACATACAGTATATGTTGAAGCTATATATTTTTGAACTCTATCTCTTAAAAAAGATGTTAATAAGATGCTAACTATTGAAAGGCATAAATATATACAATTCCAACAAACGTTATTTTTAACAAATTTTTTCTCTCTGTTGACTTTTGCGAAAGCCTTGTCTGGCCTAAATTGCGCGGAAGCTACTTTTTCCTTCCTGAGTTATCCACAGAGTTATGCACTTGCATGCATAACCTATACACACTATCTTAATTCGCAAGACACTGATGTTGCGGTATTGAAGGTTCATTGGGTTAAAAATAGACATTAAAAAGCCCAGTTGACTAGGCTGGGCTTTTTAAAAGGAAACAGAGTTTGCGGCTCTGTTCCTGAGCCATAAGTATCTGGCGACTGAATTAAGATTAACCGAATGTACTGGATTCATCAAGAAACGTTGAGTGGTCATACCAGGTAATAATGACCATTTACTAAACATCGTTGTTCTCAAAGAAGATTTAAGTCCAGGTTTTTGGTGACTCTAAAACCTTACCTTAACTCGAAATCGTGCCGTAAGTATCTGGCGACTACAGATATTGCAACTGCAAAGGCAAGCCCAAAGGTATTTGCAGCTAGGCGCGATAAAACTAAGTGAGGCCTGTTATGGTTAACTTACTGTTCAAAATCGTGCCGCCGATGTTCGCGATTATCAAAGCGATCATTGAGTACGTAAACCAGCGTCCATAACGCTAGTTGCTACAGGCCCCATCAAGAGCATGGGGCCTCTTTATCGTACTATTGCTTATTTTTTACGGACTGAGTTGTTCACTGCTCTGGCAATCTTCTCCCGCAATTGCTGCGTTCCGTGGTACTGAACCGCAATATCTCTCAACTCGTTCACCAGTTCTCGAATCTGGTGATCTTTAAGCTCATTATTTGGGTGATTGGTAACAACTCTGGTTAATTCACCCTTGTCTTTTGCTCTTACGTATGCAGCTCTTGTGCATTCGACCCATGTATTACCGCCTACATTAACTTCGTAGATTAGGCTGGACTTATCTGTCAATTCGGAACAAATACGGGCCGTGGTCTGGCAACTAGAGCATTCGCAGTTATCGCGGAAACCGTGATCTACCGGTCGAGAAAGAGGTTTAACTTTTTCATCCAACTTCATCACAGCATCGTGATAAGCGTTCCAGCCGTCATCTTTACCAAGTTGATAAATCTCTGAAGGCTCCATGTAGTCTATATCGCAACCTTCTTCATCCGATCTATCTGGTCGCTTCCCTGGTAATCGCTCATAAAAACGATTTCTGTCTCGACGTTCGGCTCTCAGTGCTAACGCAAGAAGTTGCTCAAGCGAGGTATTTGCACCAGCAATAATTTCATTGAGAATATCTTCTGTGAGATCTTTCGCTACCGTGCTCATTTATCTCTCTCAGTATGTTGCGATGGCATAAATTTGACGACATCAAATATTTTGGATGGCATCAACTTTATCCGCGAGCTTAGTTCGGCTCTTCTCTGTAATGCGGTTAATAATGTTTTCGTTCTGACGCCTTCGTGTATCCTCATCCCTGGCACAAGAACTACATCGCAGGGGAGATGCTCAGGTGACAAATCATTTTGGGCATCGCTAATCAGTCGTGTAATCTCTCTTTCAAGCCGACCGCCTAGCTCTGTTTTAGTGCAATGTTCTGACCAATCGCCAGCCTCAAGCAGCGCGAGAATGCTTAAAATATCGTCCAATAGATCAGTGGTATTATCGACTTCCTTCTGAAACTCACCGGCTACTGATTTATGCATCATTCGTCATCCTCATCCGAGTCATCCTCATCACAGGATGAGAGTAGTGGGTTAGTCATTCGCCCTACTTGAGTGGCGTAGCCACGCCGACAGAGATTGCGCAGCACACTGTATATTTCGAACATCTCGGTTCGTTCATCGCCAACATCAAGCTCAGATGCTATAGCGTGGCATTCAGTCGCGAGAGCCGATATTTTCTGAAATAACTCTGCTTTATTCACTGTTCGACTCCTGCGGCGTTCTGGTAGTGGCATCCAGTGTGTGACATTGCTAATCAGACCATATTCATTAGTTTGAGGATGGTTGCCGTTATCGTCTCCGTATTTAAGACTCTCCATAAAGCCATAATGCCTATCACCATTAACGCTCACAAAGCCGTAATAAGCAGGTATAACGCCGATCTCACACGTAACCAGTAAAGGAAAACTAGTTCTCCAATTTAGCTCGCCAATTACAGGCATTCGCTCACTACAGCTTATCCAACCATCCTTAGTTGCTGCTGTATTGGCATAGGCCTTACGGTGCTTCTGTAGCTCTGCTGCAATCGCTCTCACGACTTCAACTGGTGCCCTTGCAGCAAACTCAATGTTGGTGATCAGCTCATTAAGATATTTCTCGCTTGGGTAGCATTTCTTATTGTTAACGGTGGTCATTAGATAGCTCTCTCAACAACAAGCAATTCGTCGTAGTCATAATCCGTTTCGGAACCATCTGTACCGAACAGAGTCACTTTGTCACCTTCCATCCAGAAAGATTTAACCGCACATCGTTTGCCTTTAGATGTTATGACCACATCACCTGGGATTACATCTTCAGCGCGAACTTCTACTGTTCTCATCATGCTGACCCTCTTTGGTGAAAACGCCTGATGCAATACTGTTTATGATGCTGTCAGTACAGGGAGTAGAAAGCTGGGCATCTCCAGCTATTTTCATGACTTCGACATCCGCATATCGAATACCGAGGTGTATCAGACCTGCTATACCTGACTTAAGTCGAACATTTTCCATAAACAGATCCTTTTCCCGCTGTTTAACGGTCTCCAGCTCAACACGCAACTTCTCAATTTCGGCAGCCATGTAGTAACCAACCATAGCGAAAGTGGCGAAAGGGTAGTCAGAATCATCAGGAGATACGGAGGCCATTAGCAGACCATCGTGCATGTTCTGGCTTCCATCAGTGATGGATACCGCATAAGAATCGCTGGTTTCCCGTTTATACAATACGACGACCGGGTTCTTGATTTTCTCTCTCATTACGATGCCTCTAACTTATCTAACTCTTTCAGCCCTTCACGTACCGCGTTCACAATGCGTTCCAGATACTGGTATTTCGGGTTTGGTACCGTTGGCCAGTCGGCATACCACGGATCATCACCAAAGAGATTCAGCAGTTTGTTACCGACGCCGAAACAACAGCAGCTTTCTTTTACGTCATCGGCGTTTTCCGCCTCGTCCCACATTTCGCGAGCCAGTACGGCGTCTATTTCTCTCTCTCTTCGTAACTTTATGATTTCTGACTTTACGAAAAGCAGATTTGCATCGTTGTCATCGTCGACCGTGCTTAGCAGTTGAGGGTCGAAATTGTCGATTAGATAATCGTTGCTAACTCGCTTAATGAACGTCTGCACATCATCACCGCCCATAGCAAACCAAGCCGCAGTCCACGCTTTTCCGTAGCAGGTGATGGTGATTCTTCCCTTACCAGGTTCGTAGTTTTCAATCATCACTCGAACCGGATCGAGGCGTTCCAGATCCGTCAGCACAAAGGAAAGAACATCTATTTTTTCGACCTTCATGCAGCCTCCCACGCGCTCCAGATCAGCGATTTGTGTTTTTCATAACGTTTGATGTGTACCGGTTTCAGAAGCGCAATACCTTCAGTGACTTTCGCCTTTGCGCTTAATAACAACGGGTGTTCTATACCTATCCTCTCCATGTACTCGACAACATCAGCGTTGGCACCAATCTCCTTCCCGTTAAAAAGTACGTCCAGCATCAGCTCTTTCTCTGCAAGGTAGATAGCTGAAAACTCAGGATCGCGACTCACGATAGAAGAGGTATTGTCGAGCAGGTCAGCCAGCTTGATCATGCGCGTCTGCATGTCGAGATTTTGCTCCAGCTCCCGGACATTGATGATGAAACGCTGTATTCGATTGCCGTCTTCTGGCCTTGCAATGTTGGTCAGAGCCTGAACCATTTCAGCTACGCGCTCACCGAAGTGATCACGAACCATCTCTATGGTTACATGGGTGTCTTCGACCACATCATGCAGAAGCGCCGCGATTTGCATCTCCACGGTTCCGTCATGCAATGCAACAATCTCTCGGACAGCAACCGGGTGGTTGATGTAGTTTTCGCCGGTATATTTTCTTTTCTGACCAACGCCACCATGAGCGCCAGCGGCGAACATATGTGCTTCGGAAATACTAGACATTCTTAACTCCGTTGTTTTCTAGTTGTGGTTATTTTCACAAATAAGAAAAGGCAGAAAACAATTTATTTAAGGCCACAACTTATGGCCTTTATTTATTCACGCAGAAGGATTTGTAGCGTCTAATTGCCGGATAAAATGGGGTGAGGTGCTTGCCAGTAGGCTCCACCGTTCCATGTGAATCCCATGCGAATAAGAGTGTTTATTGCGGCTTTGGTAGACTCAGATTCGACACTGGCTTTTCGAAACTCTTGAACCTCTTTCGCCAACTTGTATGTAATTGTGCTGGGGACGATTGCAGCCCAGCCTTTCTCATGACTGTTAATGACCATCTGGATGTGACCATCCAGAATAGGTTGATTAGGCATGTTATTGAAAATGTCTGCCTGTTTTTGAATGTGAAGAAAAAGCCTTGCCAGCTCCATTTGCTCACTACGAGACAAGGGATTATCAAGAGGGCTTTTTGCAAAAGCGGCTATACGCTGTGCGTCAATGCCAAACATCAGCGCACCTCACCATCTTTATGGCTGGAGCTAACTTCCGCCATTAAATGTCTTACGTAATCGACAAGAGAGCCACCTGGTGGAATCTGGCATTCCTCAACTAACTGGAAGTAGATATCCGCTGCATTACGTGTATTACTACCCGCGCATATTCTTTCTTCCCGAAGTGCATGAAGCTCGTTGATCAAACGGTCACACTCTCCGTTACGCTGATCCACAACGGCCTCAAGCTCTGCGACGCGTTCACCTGGCGTCTTACCTTCTTTGCGTTGGATGGTAACGACGAAATCGCCAATTGCAGGGACGTTGTAATCCAGCTCAAGGTAGTTTTTGGCACCGCTGCGGACGAACTCACCCGCGAACATGGTGGCAAACATCGCAGAGGCCACTTCGCCGTTGAAAAGTGACTCCAGATCTAACGGAGTCCCGGCATCAAGAGCCTCTTTTGCTGTATCCATTGCATCCATGAACCGATCAAACTCATTGGCGCGCTTTTCCAGGTTTTTCCATTGCTCGCTCCAACGTTTGGCAACGAAGTCTATGAATGTTTTCGCGGATTCATCAAAATCCCCCTCAAACTTAACGATGCCTTTATCAATAATGATCTGGCCTACCGCATCCTCTGCATAACCTTTCAATGTAAACTTGAAAGGAAAATCAGAATGGCCTGTGACGTTAAAATGCTCTAACTGGAGGTTGTTCATGTGTTTTTCTCTTATCGTTTAGTAACTACATTCTTACACAAATTAGGTAAGTATTTACCTATCATTTAACGCGTTTGAAAACGTATACGCTGACTGTGATCCCTGTGTCTTCAAACTCGTTGGTAAACGACTTCCCTCTGGCATAAACGTAATTATCCATCGTCATCCAGTCCAGTATTGGCGCAGTGCCCGGCAATACTGCTACAAGACGCCCGCCGACTTTCAGATGCCCCAGCGCAGCCAGCGTGTGCTCTCTATGACGACCAAGCGAATACGGCGGGTTCATAACGATTTTGTCGAACTGATAACCTACGTTGTCCTCAGACCACTTTATGAAGTCGCAGCAAATCGTGTTCGTATACCCTTTTCCACGCAGGATATCAGCGAAGAGAGGTGCGATTTCTATGCAGGTAACATCTTCCAGATCGGCGTTAATATAGGCCAGAAGATCCCCACGTCCGGCTTGAGGCTCCAGCAGCTTCTCACCAGGCTTCAATTCAGTGGCTCTGGCAACGTACTCAGCAATCAAGCGTGGGGTAGGGTAGAACTGGTGTGATTTTGTATCCGGTATTAAACCGGTAGCCACAATCGTATTTAGCGTATGGACGATGTCATACGGGAACTGCCAGTGCTTTTTCTCCTGCACGCCGCCAATGAAGCTCAGTGTGCGCTCAAGCTCTTCCACCTGCGACTTCTGGAGAGCTGAATCAGAGAAGTACCATACGCCTTTGTCTTTGCTCAATCGCCCGTCACGAAGCGCAGTGCGAACCGGCACGGAGATCGTCTTCTGGATTAACCCGAACTGCTTTGGTGCCCGTGTTTTTGGCGCGGTGCGACATGGCGCGGGGATTGCAGCAGGCATACTGTAAGCCAGCACCTCATTCAACTTCCAGGCCACGTCAGGATGTATTTCAAAGTGAACGTTGCCGTTCTTGAACATCTTCACGCGCATCAGATTTCCATCGACGTTCATCCAGTCACCGGTCTGGCAGTCGTTTGCCCGATACGCAGCTGATAGCACCTCAGCAGTGCGGTTGATGGTAATAAATTCTTTGTGCGCGAAGAAATGAAGCAAGACACGCAGATCGTCGATATAGTCCTCTTTGCGATAGTTCACACTAACGCTGTCCCGCCAGAAATCAGAAATGCAGTCAGCGATTATCAGACGTTCGCTGAAACCGTTTGTCTTATTTGTCTTGTGCGCAGGACTCAGCGCCTTAAACAAGCCATACACGCGCTCAGAGAGATATTTGTGCCTGTCATTCAGCAAATTAAGCATCGTGGGTATGACCGTTTCTGCTTTGAACTCCGGTACACCAACGAACTCTTTTACCTTCATCTGATAGCCGGTTCTGTCAGTTTTGATGACTTCCTGCTTACCCTCGATAAACTGCTCACGCCACTCGTCGCGACGGGAAGCTGGCATGATCAGCAGAACGTTAGTCATATCCGTGACCTTCCTCCAGTACTCGGCCCAAATATTCTGTTTCACCCATTCCAGATCGACTTTATCCAGCCAAGCTCGATTCAAACGTGAGCGTTCTTCATCTGGTCGGTGGTTCAGTTGCAGCAGGCGATTAATCATGTTGTGGCGTTCGTCTCCATAAACGAAGTCGTGAACCTGATACATGAAGGCGATCTCCTTCTCGCACTCGGCCACAATTTCGTGGATGACGTTCATTTCCTGACGATAATCGATAGCAGTGTTTGAGTTGGCATCGTCGATGATGGAAAGAGCTGTATTCATAATTGCACCATTAAGAAAAGATTTGTTTAATGGTGCAATTATTTCAAAAATGAAAAGGTGCTAAATAGAAATTAACAGGCAATCCTTTAAATAAAGGTATTTGCTAATCATACTTTGAGGTATTTATAACCAGGATTTTGTTTGTATAAATCTTCTTAATATCCCATGTGACATTACCGGAATACCATTGACCGTTATATACTTGGTTTCCAGTTGCACCGGTCATAGTTACATAGACAGGTCTGTCGTAATCGGTTCGTCTATAGTTATAAACCCCAACCATAGCAGGCATTACCGCACACGGATACCCCACATCTATGGTAAATTGAGGGTCCGAAATAGTGATAAGTTTCGCATCAAGGGGCATCATCTCACCGTGATACACCATTGCGCCTGCGCTGTTATACATGGCAATGCCATAGCCAGAATGTGGTAACACCATATCAGAAAAAGCATAAACTGTTATTGTTCCGGGGCTACCATTTACCTGATGCAATCTGAGAGCATTGTATCCGTTACTATGCTCATGAATAAACATCATGTTCGCCTTATTACTGCTTTTTATGAAGAAAAAGCATGATTTGTTTGATGGGATTGATGTTTGAAAAACAGAACCTTTAGATGTAGACATTGTCCCTTTATTAATCAGATTTTGCGGAGTAAATTCTGGACTCATCCACAAACTTCCATCTGATTGAGTAATTGACATCCCGAACATAATTATCCCCAGTATGTGTATATGTAAGAACCAAGCCCCGTATATAAATTTGACCAACTAACCGTATTTCCATTAATAGTAACTGTTGGAACAGGTAAATTAATGTAGTTGTCGTTGTTAAGAGGCATCAATGACCACACGGCATGTAGCGATTTACCCGGTGGCGGATTGGAGTACGTCTTAGAGCCTGATGACGCAGTAAATCGATCAAGAAAAAAAATAGGAGTAAGGAAGCCAGTAACGTTAATTCCTTTATTGTTGTAAATCCCTGTACCGTATGCCATTTTTCATCCTTGTTTTTTATCAACACAATATGGCCGATCATGCGGCCATATCAGATCAATTAGAGCTTTGAAAGGCTTTGTGTGGCTGTGTTGCGAGGTTATGTCGATGGCTTAACTCACGCATCATGTCTTCAAGCCGACTCTTTGTGTCGTCGAGTTGGTCGGCCATTGCTCCCAAAAGCTGACGAACGGCCATCGGATCATCGCTGTTTAGTGATGGCATTTTATAACCCGCCTGAGAAGACATAAGATTGAACGCAGACATCAACATCGTTAGAGAGGATTTAAGCCCAGCAATTTCACGATCTTTGCTGGCAATAATCGCCTCACTCTTGTTAGTGTCATCAGTTCGTTGAGTCTCGCTCACCATATCCAAAGTCGCCTGCAACTTATCAGCGCGCTCTTTTTCAGCAAGATAATGAACACCGAAATGATGTGCTAAAGCTACAACCTGAGTTGGCTCTTCAAAGGTGGACTCAAAATTAAGTGCTGTAACCACTCTCTCAAATATGGAAACGTCTTCTATTCCTCGAAGAATGGCTAACATTTTGACCAGTTCATTAGCATCCATTTCTTCGAATAAGGCGTTTTGTTCATCAGCTATCGCTTTGCATTTCTTGCACATGTGTTTTTCCTAATGCTTAAACAAGTTGTTTTCTTATTGGCTTTATTGTGATGTGGCATAAAAGGGGAGCAAGCTAAACGTAAAGGTGCAAACTCTCTATTTCGGTCAACGAAACACAAGGGCCATTTGGCCCTTGTCATTAACACGTTGCTTTACGGACTAGCGGATAAGCGAAGTAGATCGCCAGACCAATGAGGACGCCATCAGAAATGACAGACATCATCTTTCCCGTAAAATCCACCAACACCGCCATCACCAGAAGAGCAATGACGGTCACAAGCCGGAATCTCTCAAGCATTAGAGATAAGCATCCAGTGACAACTGAAGCGCCTGTGCGATCTTTTTCAGGGCCAGCTCTTCTTGTTCGCCAATACCGTCTTGGTCGGCAATATCAAGGCACAGACACAGTACATCTACTGCATCATTAGTCCCGGCCACATCAGCCAGCTCACGTAAAGCCTGGGCATTAGCGCGGCGCGGTGAGGCTTCGTATTGAGCACGGATATTGGCGCTCATTTGGGCAATCTCACCAGCAAACGGAGAAAACGCAGGCAGAGCTGCAATTGTTTTCTCAAGAATGGAAATTTCCTTTGCGTCGCATGTGCCATCGGCATAGGAGATCATGTACGCGCCCCACACGGTGGCTTCAACCGCATCTCGGTTCTCCATTTTTTTGACCTCGATAACAGCTTTACGAGTTTTCTTTTTGAATAAACCTAACATGTGCTTTCCTTTTGTTATTTGTTAAAACAAGTTGTTTTCTAGTTACATGAATTGCTTACGAAAAGACGGTCAATGCATATGCACTAACAACCGTCAGAAATAACCAAGTACCGAACCGACTGGAAAAACAAAAATCCCAACAACACGAGCCAAGGTCATACCAGCCTGAAACTGGAGATCACCAGAGCAAACGAGTTTTACAATGTTCGATACCCAACCGGCGGCCATGAGAGCTATGAAAGCCAGAATCGCCAGCCAAGTTTTTCCAAAGTGATTTGAAAACCAGTTCATACAACCGCCTTAGTCACAGCATGATCCTGAGTAACTGGATGAACTTGAGGTATCGCATCCACCGTCATCCCATCCAGAGTGACAGGACGCTCTACTGGAGTGGTGGTAATTGTCGTCGACGGAGGTGTGGTGATGGATGAACCCGGCATCAAAAGGCTCTGGCCGGCTGGAACGGCTACCGTCGCCAGTGAAACTATAATGAGAACGTAGGCCATTGGTTTCAGCCTCTTTCTTTGAAAATTTTCCATTCGAACTGTCCTTGTTGTTTTTCTCCTTCACTAAAGGCCGTGTACTTTTCGCTTCGCGTGAAGAACCAGAGGTAACAATCGCCCCCACGTTCGCAACAACTGACGCTTGCTTATCTAAACGTTCATTCAGCAACCGAACGGCAGTCTCTAGTTCATCAAGACGTGACAGAACACGACCGCTAAATAATTCGGCCAAAATTTGACGTAGTGAACGAGGACGTTTAGTTGCAGAAGTGAAATAGGTTTGACGTGCCATGTGGACTCCATCCAGTGTCAGAAAGAGTTGCGGCTGGCGATTGCCAGCCGCCTTTCTCGTTCCATCCTGGAACTGTGTCTTACCGACACATTGTCATCCTGACGCCGATAAGATACATGATTTAAAATGATAGGTAAACACTTACTTACTGCTTGTTGTAAACAAAACCAATATCTTTCTTGTGAGGCATATCTGCTGCGGAAAAAGCTGCGATCTTCGCGAGTCGATCACATATTTCATTTTCACGATGCCCGGCGTGACCTTTAACCCACTTCCAGCGAACATTATGTCGACTTGCGGCCTCATCCAGACGCTTCCACAGATCAACATTCTTTACCGGTTTTTTGTCAGAAGTCATCCATCCATTGCGTTTCCACCATTTCATCCACTGTGTCATGCCGTTTTTCAGATACTGGCTATCAGAGTGCAAAATAACGTTGCATGGATATTTCAAACGCTCCAGCCCGATAAGTGCCCCCATCATCTCCATGCGGTTATTGGTGGTGCTATGAAAACCATCTGAGAACTCGCGTTCCTCACCACGATACTGGAGAACTATACCGTAACCGCCCGGGCCACCCGGATTTTTAAGGCAAGAGCCATCACTGAAGATTTTCACGGTTTTAAGCTGGGGATTGAACTCTACGACAGGCGTTGTGGAATTGGTGCGGGGAGAATTTTTGTTTTTGGCTTTTTTGCGAGTTTTTTCTTGCGATCGGGCTGGTGTCTTCGTCGTCATATAAACTCCTGAATCAAGCGCCGCGCCGATTTTTTTCCTCGCGCGTGCGCACACGCGTGCGTGTTAATAATTATTAAAATAAACAAATTACTTCCCAGAACAGGTTTTTATAAACCTGAACTGAACGAACGAAGTGAGTGAAGTTCACCTCGAACGAAGTGAGAGGTTGTCTTTTCAGGTAATACTCTCCCAGGGAGGTGAGTATAAAAATCCCTCACCAACCTGGTCGTTTCATAACCTGAAAAGTTATGGTCTAAGTCTACTGCCAGCTTAGACTTGGGAAGTTATGGATGACAGCACCCCAGAACCGAGATCTTCCCACACTTTATGAAGGGGAGTACTGGATTCAACCTCTCGAAACACCCCAGACTCGACAATCATAAAGTGACCCTTGTCTCCGCTCACTTTGGTTCCCCCTTCCCCGACACCTAAACGGCACCAGTTCTACGCTGGTAGTGAGCTTTTTTTAAACCTGACGCCAGTGACGCTTACCCCCACCCATCAGGTCGAGTCTCCAGTCTACGACTGGAAACTATCAGATCTTAGCACTTACAATTCACTTTATGAATAGTTTGTACTTATCTATCATTATGATTGATTATTTTCTCTACCATGTAGTTGAACATTCAAGGCAAACACCTCATTGATCAACTCACCTAAAAGCTGTTCAACAAGTTCGCGATGCTCGCCAAGATGCAAGCACTTAATTGCCCATTCGTACAAGTTGAAAGCCTGCTCACGATCTTTCATCATTTCACGAGCCTGGGCCAGAAAATCGCTCTCTACGAGCGCAACGACATTAGTCGGGTATGACATGTTGGTTTCCTTAAAGTGGTTCATAAAATCGATTTTAAAGCGTCTGGGAAGGGGTTCTAGTGGATTCTGTAGTGATGTTCAGGTCTGGAGTCTCTGATACAAAACAGCCTGCTTCCGTATATTAATAATTAATATGTAGTTATTTATATATACAGAAGCAGGCTAATTACAGACGCCAGAACAAACTAAGCAGCCTTCTTTGATGGTCTTTTTTTCCTGATCACATTCGCAGGATCATACCCTCCCAGACTTTTCATGACGTCCAAAGGGATCTTGCTTATAGAGTGCCCAGCGTCCTGACAGAATCCTCGAAAAACAACGAGCATACTGCCACCTGGGTTGATGTTTACTTCTACCTGACCCAGATTGACGTCAGGCTCGACAAACGCTACGCGGCCACCAGACAGAATAATCGTCTCATTCGCACACTCTGTTGCACGCTCATACCACTTTGTATCTAGGGATTGAGGAATTAGCATCACTGTTGTAACTCCGCGAGCCTGCTCACGTATAGCCGCATCAATCCAGGGGGAGATTTTGGAGTAGGGTGGATTGAGGAAGGCAATTGTACCTGGCTGTCCCCATTCAGATTTCAAAGCATCACGCTCAACGCCTATGAAATTAGGCAGCTTTGCATTGTCCTTGTTGCAGGCAACGTCAACATCAAATGTCACTCCAAGATAACGTTGAATGGCAGAAAACAGCCAGTCAGGTGTTCTCCAGAGGTCACGAAGAGAGTTGTCGCGCTTTCGCTGTTTGATTTTTTCGGCTGCAATCATCTTCTTTCTCGATAGGTAAGTAAATACCTATTTTTGCATTTGATTTTATGTCTGGCAATCAAATAAAACGCGCCAGAAATGCAAACGAGAAGCTCTCTGGCGCGTTTTTGTGGTGCTGGGTATGTGATTGGCTTACCCAGCACTATAAAGCTCTCTATGGGCTTTATTTTCAGTAGGGGAACGTCATCCAATAGTGTACTCCGCGACAAACTTCTTAACGATCGGTGATTCTTCGTTCAATGTTAGATTTCCACCGTCTCTAACGGCAATTCCTGTCGCTGGAAATACAGCCATCATTTGCCCAGCCTGAGTTGACGCAGTGTTAAGCGGATACGGTTTTTCTGGATTGCTCATTAAAGCAATCTTAATACTATTACTTGTAGCCTTCTTTTCTGTGAGAAGGTGTCTCATGGAAATTACCGTGTAAACACTAATATCTGGACCTCCGCTAAACCAATTAAGAAGGTTTAATATCTTATCCTTTGCTTTGACAGGCGCGTTATCGTAAGCGTCTAAAAAAATATCTTTCTCTAAACCCGCTTTATTGAAAAACGCATCATCTTTATCACTTAGAGCAAAACGAGGACCTCTTGCAGTACGCGCTTTTTTATTTGTGTTGCTATCATTTGACTGTTGAACTTTTAATTCATCATTAATCTCAACACACCCTTCAACCTCGATGATCCCCAACTGTTCTGGTTCGTTTTCGGCAGCTTCACCACTTTCAGCGTTAATTACGTTTATAGGCTCATGCGCTAACTCCAACTCATTTAAAGCTGAGCTGAAATCACCTGCTTTTTCTTCATTGAACAGTTCTTCGGCAACATCATCAGAACTCATGGCTACGCCAGCATCTAGGCCGAGCAGCAGATCGTCAATATCATCAGTATTTTCAACCTGCGCAGCTTTTTTTACTGGTTCATCAAGTGATTGCAACATGGCTGCCAGCTCGTCCAGATCATCATTTGTCATTACATTTTCAACCGAACTCATGTAAGTCTCCTTCTGTTTGGTTACATTTGCGTTTCGATGGCTACATTTTGACTAAACCTATCAGGCGGAAAAGTATTAAATACAGGCAGGAAATGATTGAAAGGCGACTGTTCTTTAAAAGAAAGCCTACTTTAAACTTTTTAAAGTAGGCTTTTGTTTTACACAATTTCAGAGGGTAATTTAAAAAATCCGTACTTATTACGTGCCTTAAAGAAGCATTGCATCATTAAGTTTGTGTCATATAAGGCACTATGTGCTTTGGCATGATCGTATATAAAGCCAAGAGAGAAGGCCAACTCTTCAAGGCGGGGACGTTTACCGTCTTCTGTGGCCCACAATCCCGATAACATAGTATCTATAACAGGAACTTCTGGCAGTCTTACTCCATACCCTGAAAACTCGTGTCGAATAAATGGTATATCAAATGCTTCGCCGTTATGAGCAACCCACACACTACATGCCCCCATATAAGCGCCAATTTCGCTGGCATGATTTGACAACAAAGGTTCAGCTGCGAGCTGTTCCAATGAAATGCCATGAACGGCTTGAGCTTTCGGATCTATGTTTCTGCGAGGGTTAAAACGCATCTCCAGACTATCAATATGTCTCTGTGTCTCCAGTTCATAGCGGGTAATTGCGATTTCAATAATTTTATGACCAGCAAGGAAATCCAGTCCCGTAGACTCGATATCGATGCCTGCAACAATCGTTGTCATCAGAACTCCTTACAACTTCTTAGCGCCCTTAAGTAGTGCGCTACGTACAAATTGAGCCGCTTTTTTCAAAGTTTCTTCACTGGTTTCACAGACAATCGGATCTTTCCACTTACCTGACACAGTGTTGAGAATATTGATTTGGTTGCTATCCAGACAAACAGAGATATAAAGCACCGTGCCACCAGCCAGCATCAAATGCATAGGAAACAGAGGCTTTTTACTGCCTTCACTGAACTGAGACATGGCGATGTTAATGGCTTCACCCACTTGTGTACCAACAAGCCCCTGCGCAGTTTCGAATATGGCACGAATAGCCAGACGAGCCTCTCGATCGCTCATAAGCGACCGGGAATGTTCGTCCGCTACACGAATCAAAGCCTCTGTTGTTTTCCGATCCAGTTCATCTTCAAGCAACATTTCACTAAACATTTTTTATCCTTAACCCATTTTGAGAGTTTTATTGTCGCAATGTCGAAGAGGCGAACAATTTCTAATGAACGGTCACTCGGCCACAGAACCGGTTTTCTATCTTTTCTACAGCGTTATCTAGCATTCTCATCACTGATCTGGCTCTTGCTTCAACTGTGCGATACCGGTTGGAAACGACGAAGGTTTGCAGATCTCCCCTTTGCGGATGCAGGTGAATTTTTGTCAGTTCCCCGCACATCAACGCATCAATACGAGCGACATACAGACGGTCTAATGATGCTCGTTGTGACCGCAAGTAATCTCGCTCTGAGAGAGCGACCCCCGGGCGTAGGCCAGCAATGGCGTTAAAGTTTGAAATAGCAGTTTTGTGGCAAAACTTTTCGATATCGAGGGCTAACTCAATACACCGATCTTCATTTGTATGGCCGACCAAATCCAACGTGTAGGCCATAACATCAGCAGGTGTGCGATCGATAACAAAGCCTTCAACACCACGCGTAAGTAGCTCTATATGCTTTGCTATTTCCATTTGAATCTGAAGCCGCTCATATAGAGGCATAGAATCACCTACTCGAACACCGAGGCGGCTCATCAAACTTCCGACACCAGCATCCACGTAAGGGATTCCGTAATGTTTGTCGATATATTTAGCCAGGGTTGTTTTCCCACTGCCCTGAGCACCAGTGATCCCAATCCGGTAATCCATTACGACCTTCTGTATACGATCTGCGAAAAGCCAGGCTCTTCCTCGCTGGCTCGTTGGGTATAAGCTGTTTCAACAGGCACAAAGCCTAAATTACGCATCATGCTTGCCGGGAAGAATGCATCGGCGTTTGGCACATCAACGCCGATGTGGGAGAGCCAAATCTCTTCAACATGCGGCATGAATAGCGAGTAAATTTGTTCCCCGCCAATCACCCACACAGGCTCTGGTAATCGCAACACATCATCCACACCAGCAGGGTAGAATCCATTTGGTACAAAGCCATGAGAGCGCGTCAAAACGAGGTTATGACGCTCTGGAAGAGGGCGTTTGAGACTTTCCATCGTTTTACGCCCCATAACGACAGTGGCGTTTTTGGTGAGTCTCTTAAATAGCTTCAGATCGGTAGAACAACGCCAGGGGAGTTCATTCGCTATGCCGATCTCATAGTTACGGCCAACAGCAGCGATCATCTTCATTTGCTCACCTCATAGATGACCGGTCGATGGTGAGAGTCGGCTAAAGCGGCACGGAGTCGAGGATCGTGCACCAGCGCAGCGATAAGCAGATCGCCTTTATGCTCCGCTAATGTGCGCTTAATATGCTTCTCATAACTGGTGCCATTCGGTACGAGATGAAGCCAGTCATAATCAACGCCAAAATCTTTCAGCCATCGTTTAGTTGGCGCTTCAAGAGTTTCAGAGCGGCTACTGATAAGCACCACTTCAGCCCCTGAGCGAGCAAAACCACGCAACATACGGCTGGTGGGGAAAATGAGTTCATCACCGGCAATGAGCTGGCCTGCATCCGCGTCAGATACTGATTTACGATGGCTGGCATTTGCCAGCACACCTTCAATTTCGCATAAGACATACATACCTCTTGCCATATCACACCGCCACTGGAACCTTGATCCACGATAGAGGGTCATAGCCAAGAATTAAAACCTCGTCCCATTTGAAATCATCCAACTCTGACCATTCATGAGGGAAAATAACGACCGGATCTGAATGCTCTGGAGCCTGTCGTTTCATTAGCTCACACACACCTTCCATGTGGTTGTTGTACAAATGCACGTCAAAGCCAAAATGCACAAATGCACCGGCCATGTGACCCGTAATCTTCGCGAGAAAATGAGTGAGAATGCCATAGCCAGCAATATTGAATGGCATACCAACAAAAGTGTCTACGCTACGCTGTACGAGGCAGGAGTTGAGGATGCGTTTGGGGATTCCAAGTTCATCCAGTTCAGCTTCAGTAACACTGCCGTCCATCTCCAGATCGTATAGCATCTTGGTGTAGATAGACTCGTAACCGAGGCGACTGTGTTGAAGACCAATGTCAGTTGCCATCGTTAAACGGGTTTCAAAATCAAGCTCACGACTCCACAAAGAGAAGACAAAGTGGCAAGGTGGCAGTTTCATATCCTCAAGCTCGCCTACGTTCCATGCGTTAAGCATGATGCGACGATCGGTAGGGTTCGTGCGCAGTGTATCGACAATACGCTGTAGCTGATCGATTTCACGGGACAGCACTACGCGATCTTCACTGATACCTAGGTATCCCTCGACTTTGTACCCGCGTTCACGGAAAGTAGCGATCTTGCTCAGATATTCACTATGGCTCACGATGCGGGTATCTTCCCATCGACGCCACTGCTTACCGTAAACTGGCCCCAAATCGCCATTCTCATCGGCCCATGCATCCCAAATCTTAACGCCGTTATCCTTGAGAAATTGGATGTTGCCCGTGCCTTTCAGATACCACTCAAGTTCGACAAGCAGTGGCTTAAGATTTACCGCCTTTCCAGAAATAAGCGGCACAGTCCCACCAGTAAGCATGTAGTAAGAGGGAACGTAGCAGGTGCTTAAAGTACCAGTGCCTGTGCGATCATCAGCCTGCACGCCGCTTTTAAGCACCGTCTCAATAACTTTTGCATACGATGCGTTTGTTACCTGACCGTTCGTATGCTCACGATTCAAAAGGAGTGACACAAAAACCTCACAAAGATAAGTAATCACTTATTCATTACGTGAGTTTACATTTATTGAGGGAACAAGGCCAGATAGATAAAAAAATGGTGGCCATAGGCCACCAAAATGAATAGTTGTTTCAGGAATTTAACGCGCTAACACAATATACATAGATAGATAACTACCTACAATTATTTTTTGATCATTCCGTACATTGCTGAGGCTTTAGCTTGCTCAACAAAGGAGGATAAATCGACATCACTATAGGTTGGAGACTTCAGAATCTTTCCATCGGAAATTCGAAAACCGATCATCTTATCGGTACCATCAGCATGGCGAAATCCCAGGTCTGAAGAGTCGTATTTGCAGTTGGCCACAGCCTGGCGACGTTCCTCGACATCAGCAGGCCATAATTTTGTCATGTTAGACCGATGAATTTCGCCAACCAGCTCGACTACATTGATACCGAGGAAATCAGCCAGTCGATAGGTCATCATGCACGCCACATAGATTTTGTTCATGACACGGCGCAGTTCCTGAATCAGCTCAGAATCCTTAACAGTCTTGTTCTCAAGTTTATCTGCCAGCTCTTCGAGCATATATGACGCCTCACGAGCTTCCTGAAATGGCATTGCCATATCATCGAAAACAGTGTTACCGGGCACAAAAATTGTCTGCATAAAGCGATCAATGCTCTGTTCCTGCGTGTAATAGGTCATGCCGGTAGAAATACCACCTTTGATGGCGACCATCGTACCAACACCAACGTATAAAAAGTCGGCCATTGCATCCAGCAGTTGCTCAATATCCCCATTCATTGCGGCTGGAATACCTTCCACTACAGCTTCTTCATGAATCAGGCTTGCACGGAGACGAAGCAGCTCTGGTGTCGGCATAACGCGTCTCGGATGCTGGAAGAGTTCATGAAACTGATCGACCATCTTGTAAATACTTTCAGTAGCTACACCATGACCTTCATGCAACTCATATGGTTCTGGCTTAAATCCAATGAGACGATCGGTGGCAAGTTTCAGGTGGTCAGTCAGTTTGGTAAAGTTCATGCTAGTTTTGTTCCTTCTTAATTCTTGTGATCCATTGTGGCCCAGCGTTGCCAGGCCACATAATGCTTTGTATCGGTTTACAGGTCTGCAAACTGGCTTAGAGAAGCCTTATCCACGGTAGAATCGATCTGACCTACCAGATATGTGCTTTGCTCTGCCTCTTGTGGTGCAATTTGCAGTGTGTCGGTTAACAACCACTTGTTCATCCAGACCAGCGGATCTGTGGTAACTTCTGGAAATAAAGCCTTCAGGCCAAGACGATTCATAGCCAGATTGGTGCGGTATTTTACATAGGTCTTCAGAATATCCGCGTTTAAACCAATCATCGAACCGTCTTTGAAGAGATAGTCTGCCCAGTTCATTTCTTGTTCGGCGACTGATTTCATGGTGTCGTAAATGACGTTTTCTTCATCAGCAGCAATCTCTTTCCACAATAAACCTTCGCGACCGGTACGCATGAAGCGGATCATGCGTTCAGTTCCTTCGCAATGCAGAGCTTCATCACGGGCAATAAAGCGCATAATTTTGGTGTTACCCTCAAGCAACTTCCGTTCGCCAAAGGCAAACGTACATGCAAAACTTACATAGAAACGGATCGCCTCAAGCGCATTAATGGACACCAACGTGCGGAAAAGCTGACGATGCAAAGGGTATGGCTCCCAGCCATATTCATTTACGTACAGACGTTCAAACTCCTTCTCACCTAACGACTGGCGCTCGCATGTCATCCCATAAAGCCTGTCATATTCAGCAGAGATACTGATCGCTCGGTTGATGATTTCTTCATCCGTAACAATACCGTCAAAAACAATACTCGGATCGTCCACCATGCCACGAATAATGTGGGTGTAGCTACGGCTATGGATAGTCTCAGAGAAAGACCACGTTTCAACCCACGTTTCCAGTTCAGGAATAGAGATAAGCGGCAGCAGCGTTGCATTTGGGCTACGTCCCTGAACTGAATCGAGTAACGTTTGATAACGGAGATTGCTCAGAAAAATGTGACGTTCGTGGTCCCGCAGCTTCGTGTTGAAGTCGATACGATCGCTCGAAATATCAACTTCTTCCGGCCGCCAGAAGAAAGACAATTGACGTTCAATCAACTTTTCAAAATCACGGTATTTTTGCTGATCGTAACGTGCCACGTTGACAGATTGTCCGAGGAACATAGGCTCTTTGGTTGCATCATTAGCACCCAAACGGAACGTTGAATATGACATGTGTTTTTCCTTTTTCTTTTTTTGGTGCGTTTAAACAAGTTGTTATCTTATGTGTTTAAACAAGGCTTACAAATCAAAGAGAAGGTGGGGATATCCCCCACCATATGTCAGATTTTGCAGGCTCCGTCGCACTCATCTTCTGGCTCGACGGCTACAGCTTGCGTCAGTGGATTCTGCGGTTCGTCGTCATCACGCTTTCCTGCCCCATCTCTGGTGTTGTGGTAGTAAAGCGTTTTAACTCCCATCTTGTAGGCGAGAAGCAAATCTGACAGTAGCGTCATCATTGGGACTTTATCGCCTTCAAAGCGAGAAGGGTCATAGTTGGTATTGGCTGAAATAGCCTGGTCAAAGAACTTCTGGATGATCGCCACCTTTGTCAGATAGCCGCGGTTGTCCGGCATATCCCACAGGTATTCATACTGTTCCTTCAGTTTTTCAAACTCAGGCACGACCATCTTGACGATGCCGTCCTTAGAAGATTTCACTGACACCGGGCCACGAGGCGGTTCGATGCCGTTGGTGGAATTAGTGATCTGGCTGGAAGTCTCGCATGGCATTTGTGCCGTCAGTGTGGAGTTGCGAAGGCCGTATTTTGCAATACGTTCACGCAGTTCTTCCCACGGCATCTTTAACTCAAAGTTGGTTTCGCCACTTTCGTCTAATGAAGAACGGTAATGGTCGATCGGCAACTGACCAATTGCGTATTTGGTCTGCTCAAACCAGTCACACTCACCTTTTGCTTCAGCAAGTCGGCAGCTGGCATCAAGAAGGTAATACTGGATAGCTTCGAACGTTTCATGCACCAGTTTATTGCCAGCGGTATCAGAATAACGAACGCCATTCTTTGCCAGGTAATAAGCAAAGTTGGTTACACCAATTCCCAAGCTACGACGAGCTTTGGCAGGCACTTCGGCTGCCTCCATCGGATAGTCTTGATAATCCAGTAACGAATCCAGTGCAGCAACGGCATAGAACGCCACCTCTTTAAGAGACTCCAGTGAACGGATGGCTCCGAGGTTAAAAGCGGATAAAGTGCATAGCGCGATCTCACCGTTCGGGTCGTCGGTAAATGCCAGTGGACGGGTGGGTAGGGTGATCTCCATACACAGGTTTGACTGGCGAACAGGTGCAAGAGCAGGAATGAAAGCGCCATGCTCATTAATATGATCGACGTTCGCAATATAAATTCGGCCCGTGGACGCTCGTTCCTGCATCAGAGATGAGAACAGCTCAATGGCAGGTACTGACTTCTTGCGAATTGAATCATCGGCTTCGTATTTATGGTACAGCTTTTCAAACAGCTCCTGGTCTGTGAAGAAGGCTTCGTACATATCAGGCACATCATGCGGGCTGAACAGAGTGATGTTCTCGCTTCTGACGAGTCGACGGTACATTAGACGGTTACTCATGACGCCGTAATCAAGATGGCGAACGCGGTTTTCATCAATACCACGGTTATTTTTCACCACCAGCAGACTTTCAACTTCAAGATGCCAGATCGGGTAAAACGCTGTTGCTGCGCCACCACGAACACCACCTTGCGAACAAGATTTAACAGCCGTCTGGAAATGCTTCAGGAATGGAATAACTCCAGTATGGGTGGCTTCACCATTGCGGATCTCGCTGCCCAGCGCACGGATACGGCCAAAACCAATACCAATTCCAGCACGACGTGAAACGTAGTCGATAATTGCGGCTGAAGCTGCACTAATCCCTTTCAGACTATCGCCAGACTCAATCAGCACACAACTGGAGAACTGACGGGTTGGAGTACGGACGCCGGCCATGATTGGTGTGGGCAGAGACAGTTTGAACGTACTTGTAACGTCATAGAAACCTTTGACCATCTCCATACGTGTTTTGCCAGCGCAGTCGTCTTCCCAATTCTGGAACAGACACATGCCTACCAGCATATAGATATGTTGCGGTCCCTCATGAATCTCACCAGTAACACGGTTTTGAACGAGGTATTTGCTTTGCAACTGCACCGTAGCTGCATAGCCAAAAAGATCGTCACGTTTCGGCTTAATGTAATTGCCGAGTTCTTCGATCTCTTCAAACGAATAATGTGTCAGCAAATCCTTGTCATAAACGCCCTTGTTAACGTTCTTGACAATGTGTTGGTAGAAGTTCGGATAGTCGTAACGACCGAAGGCATCTTTGCGGATTTTAAAAATGTTCAGGCGGGCAGCCACCTGTGAGTAATTTGGTGCTTCTGGTGAGATCAAATCAGCGGCAGATTTAACCAAAGCCTCATGCAACTGGCTGGTGGTCATCCCATCAAAAATGCTGGCCGCAGCTCCCATTGCTACAGCGGATGCGCTTACACCACGAATGCCTTCTACGCCATACATTACGACGCGGTTGTATTTTTCTTCGGATAACGGCTCTGTTTGGCCGTTACGTTTTACGATGCTTATCATGTATCACCAAATAAAGAGGGCCACTAAATATAGTGGCCCATGTTAATAGATAAGCACTTACCTATCAATGAAATCAAATGAGAGACTTAAGAACATCGCGCACCTGGCGGAACTGATCTGTTTGCATACCGGTATGGATGGCAGCCACCGCATCAGCCAAATGTTCGTTTTTGTTCACGAGAACATCCTGTCCAGATTGCTTACGACGCAGCCACGGTGCTTTAGGGTGTTTTTTCGTAGCCCACTGGATAATCTCTTCTTTCGATGTAGTAAGTTTATTGCCGACAAAATGCTTGATTTCGTTTGGAGTAACCTGGATCAATGGCTTATCCACACACGCAAGTACACCGATACAAATACCGTAAGACGTCTGCGAACGAGAGTTTTGGCTCCCAACCGGTAGCTCACAAAAAACCATATTTGCCTTATCAATGATTGGCTTCGCAACACGCCATATTTCACTGGCTCGGCGCAGATCGTCACTGTTCACACGAACGGTCTTTTTGTTACTCCCCGCTTTAGTCTCAACAAGAGTAAGGCCGTGAATCTCAAGTTCGTCCGTCTCAAGGTCTAAAGTGCCCACAGCAAGCCCAAAGTTGCTCATTGAGGGATCAACACCAACTACGCTGATTTTTTTACTCATATAGTCTCCTTACCATGTTCCCCATATAGGGTTTTCCAATAATCTCGCCTCCAACGAATTGGCTACTATTGCCGTTTGCAACGTTGGTTGGGGATAGTTTGCAAAGTCTGAATACTCATTTTCCTGCGTGACACGTTTATCTGCGGCATGTTTATCTGCGGCATGTTTTACACCACTTGCTATGAAATGACGCATGATGCCCAACAGCCTCCGACTGTCTGCACTATCGTTTGCTAAAACATGAGGGAGCTGAAGTTCGATTTCTACCATTTCTCCATACTTACCAACAAACTGTAGTTTGTCCGCACTGTACTTTTTATCCCTCCTTTGGATAAGGAAACCAGTAAAAGCATCACCTGGCGATGCCAAACTATCCACCCGCTTATTGGCAAGTCGAATAAGGTTCGTGAAAGCCATACAGTGATGCGCACCCATTCCCCCAAAGAACCCTTCGCTATTAATGTTAAGATCTTCAGTTTCATGGGATGCAATAAACCCAGGCCCGACGTTGGGAAGATATCCCCCCTCAACAAAAGGATTAATCAGGATCGGCGCAATACATCCAGGTGGTAGTGATTTCAAACTTTGCATCAATGGCGTCTCGGATATTAGACCAAGCAACGCGGCGAATTGTACTCCGTCAATATTGTTGCTGCCCCACAGAATACGTGGAGCCGCACCATTGGAAGTATGCCCATTGATCAGTTTTATCGACTGCATCACTGCAAATACCTGCAAAAACTGCGAGCGGCTTAATTTAAACGACATAGCTGCGCCCCTCTTTAACTTCCAGCGTAATAGTTTCCCGGAACCATGACTTCATCTCTTTATGGGAGATAATCAGCACAGTACCTCGCTCGCGAGCTTTGGACTCCAGAATACCCATGAGGCGTTCAAGACCGGCTGTATCGAGTGCATCGTCAATTTCGTCGCCGATAAACAAATCGATGTTTTTACTCGCCCGGTTACTAACCAGATCCTGCAATGCCAAAGAACACGCAATGCGAACCTTCCGCTTCTCACCACCAGAGAGGGTCTGGAACGACTTACTTGAACCTTTCTTCTGCACACTAATGTTGAATTTGTCGCGATACTCACCTTTTTTAGTGACATCCATCGTCGACCACTCAGCAGTAATATTCCCGTCAGACAACGTATTGAGATACTCGGCAGTGCGTGTATTCAGGAAAGGCGTAACAGACGTCAAAATATGAGAACGCACCCCGGCAGGAGAGTAGACCTGACGAGCTTTTTCCAATAGCAACGTTTGTTCCTGAATAGCCTTCAACTCATCTTTTAAGGACTTGAAGGTAGACTTACTGGATACCAGGTTATCTTCGTGTCTGGCGATAAGAGCAATAAACGGATTAATCTCTTTTGATATACGATCGACCTCAGTACGAGCACGAGTCACAAGAGACTCAATAGCAACAACCTCCTTCTCACGATGACGCAAAGATGAGAGTTGTTTCGTAAGCTCTTCAATCCGGGCAATGATAGCCGTTACATCAGGTGTCGTTTTAACAAGGGCAGACTCAATGCTTAACGCTTTCTCAAGATTCGTTTTGTGTTTAGCCATTGCCTCTGCAAGTGTCTTCGCCTGACCAATTTCCTGACGTGCTTGTTCAATGAAATTCTCCTTCACCGTTGATAGATCTTCTTCGCAGTAGGCTTTGCCACAAGTAGGGCATGGTGATCCCACTTTAGTACCAACCTCTTCTGCTTTGGTCTTAAAATTACGCGCGCGGTTCATTGCATCAGCCTGACTATTTTCTGTAGCTTTGATGCTTGCCCGAATATCAGTTATCGCACCACGAACTTTGAGCAACTTGGCGTCATGTTCTTCTTTTGAGGCTAACTTTTTGCGCTCACTTTCGATTGCCTTCTCGGTATCACGGATCTGTTCGGGAAGAGTGCGGATCTCAAGTTCAACTTCCGTTAACTCAACTTCGGCACTGGCCAGCCCAGCCAGGGCATCGTCATAACGTTTAGAACGCTCTTGCTCCCATGATTCAGAGGAGGCTTTCGCTGACTCAATTTCTGACTGTGTTGCCTCAATGGTCGAGATTGTCGACTCCAATTTGGTTTTAACCACATCCATACGTGCGGCAGCTGCATTAGCTCGCTCACGAGCAATAGCGTAGGCGCGTGTCAGTCTGTCAACGCCAGCGGCTTCTTCTACGATGGTTTTGAGGTTTTTGTCGGACATTCCAGGTAAATCTGGCATAGCTTCTTGGCTCGCATAGATGGAAGCCATGAAAACCTCTTTAGATGCACCGATCAGACGCTCGACGAACTCTTGCGTCAGCGCATCTTTGCCTTTCGTCATATCGCCGTCTTCACCACGAACGATAAGCCGATTTTTGAACTCTTTGTGTTTACGGTGACGAATGATCGCATATCTCTTGCCTTCATCCTCGATGGTTACTGCAACACGACAGTTCTTTTCATGGTCGGTAGACAACACATCGTCACCCTTCACACCATGAGCTGTTTCGCCATAAAGACACCACATCAGGCTATTCATTAGCGTTGACTTTCCAGAGCCATTACTTGATGCGGAACTATCATCACTATTAACACCCTGAATGAGCACTAAACCACGCTGATCTAACTCGACCTCCGCGCTGGCGATAGCCATAAAATTCTCAACCTGGAGCTTTAAAAACTTCATATAACACCTCTGATACCGTGTGTTAGCTTTTGGCCTTCTTTCAATCTGAACTCCGTATGCGCCGGGAAGGATCTGCGCCTCAATACGCCTTTTCTTGTTAACCTTCCAAGATAAAACGCTACGGGATTTCCTTGTGGCGGGTAGGGCTTGTGAAACATCACCGTCTGGCCTCGTTCAAGTCTTTTCATCGTGATGGCAAAGTCTCGAAAGCTCCCATAACGACTTTGCCTCACACAGCCTCCGAACTCTCCGCTTCGGTGAGGATTTCCTGACACAAAATATCCAACTTGCTCAGATCAAATCCGCCGTCAGTATCGTGGACAATCTTGCAATAAGCAGATACCGACTCTCCCAGGCTATCGATTTTGCTGGTTTCCGTTGTGCTTGCTGTCCCTTCCATCATTGATGACTTACGGATGAAGTTGCACACAACACCTTTTGCACCCATTGTTTTAAGGATGTTCTGGTACTTAATGCCTTCTTCATCGTTCTCGATTACGGCGCGGAAACGCACGTAGTTGCCGCGAATTTGGTCATCGGCAACATAATCTTCCAGGTTAATGAATTTAGGCGCACTGGTTTCGTAGTGACTGAAACTGCCGTCCGGGTTTACGATCATGTAACCAGCCAGAGATCCAACATCTCCCCAATTTTGATGGGTCAGCGCACCGACACTGATAACTCCAGGAATGACCTCTTTGTGGTTGTGGTAATGCCCACTAAGCACGAGACGAAAGCCGATATCCTTTAACTCCTGCGCATCGATACCGACGTCAGGCATTGTTGGAATGGCTTTGTTAATGGATGTATGGATAACAACGTCATGGTTATCACCTTCTACGCTCTTACGTAATGCTTTCAGATCGCTGATAAGCTCCGCATGATTGTTACGCCAGCTAATCAGGTGGACAGTCACATCACCAATTTTTATTGAGTGTGGGCGCTTGCCACATACGATTACCACGCCGATAGAACTCAGCGATGCTGCTGCGTTGGCGCTATATACTGAATCGTTGGTTTCAAGATCGTGATTACCGGCCAGCATTACTACTATCAGATCAAGCTCGTTGATAATCCACTTGTACGTTTCAGTTACGTAATGCAAAACAGAAGGGGACACAGTTCCTCGGACGTGAAATGTATCACCGGCAACCAACATGTACTTACAACCGGCCTTCTTCATGGCGATGGCTGCTTCTTTCGTTGCTTCCAACTGTATTTCAAGTCTGGAGTTAAGCCCCTCTGCGTTCGTCGTGGAGAACGCATCCCATTTGTGGTAGTGGCAGTCAGAAATGACGCCGTATGGCAAAGTCATGTGTTTTTCCTTTGTGGTTATTTTGATACAAATTTTAAGAGCAATGAGAAGGTAAACAACTATGCATAACGGTATGTTAGGAATGAAACGAGCGTCTTAATATACAAAATTTATAAGTAAGTATATACCTATTTATTGTGGCGCAACTTTGCTTGTCTGTATGACTAAAAATAAGACAGGATCACTGTAGAACGCTATGAGAGCTATTTTGAGGAGGCGTAGATTCTATCTACGCCAATATACGATCTGGAGGGTTACAGCGCGTCAGTGGGCTTTTTACGCGCTGCGTTTATGCTTATGACGCCAGCTTTTGGACGTGGGTCAACAAGGTTAAGCTCTTCTTCGCTGTGGTATTCGAGGTCGAACTCACGTTTTACATGTCTGATGTAGATTGCGGTGAGCAGGCTATCTTTGGTCAGAAAGTGTCCGTAGGATTTGCGGATCACTTCTTCTACCTTCTCGATTTTCTCACCACCCATACAGAGATGATTAAACCGGCTGTGTTTCCGCAACATTTCGTCTACTGGGCCTGAGTAAACCTTGTCTACTTTCCCAAAACGGATGATTTTTCCTGTGTCTGCGGATACGAGGCAAATCAGCTTGTCTGGTGATAAACGATCTCGCCACGTCACACCTGAACGGAGTGTGTTGAAGTAGGGGGCATCCAATCCGATGATCGGTTTACGAAATGCGAGTAATGGAACGTACCTGATGCAACTGTTTAAATGAAAATTCACACCAGCCTTATCAAGTTTAATTCTGGTTTCGTAGATCGGGCACTTCGCCGCTATACCGCAGATGTCACAAAGCAACTTCTGCTTATTCAGGTTGGAATTTGATTCGATAGTGTAGGATCCGTCTTCAAGACGACGAACCCAGCGCGTGCGTTTTAGATCCATATGTCATTTTTCTGTGATTGTTAGCCGAGGCAACGATAACCCACCAGGTGCGCCGAAGGTAGTAAATGCCTGTTTTAATTATTCACATATCCACAGGATAGATCCTAATAAAGAGATCCATAGATAGATCCTTGTATAGATCAAATAAGATCCCCGATCGCTGTAAGCCGCGCCACGACTGGTCTGAAGCCATGTTCATGTATGCTGTCAGCGGTAATTGATAGTCTGTCAGCGGTTCACCGTATGCTGCCAACTGTTTTTGGTATTCTGTCAGCGGCAAATCAAGTATGCTGTCAGCGGTTGAATGACAAAGGTGTCCACATGTCCACAAAAAATAAAAAAGGTAAAAATAACAAAGAAGTAGAAGATAATCTCGACAACTTTGAAGAAGGTTCCCTTGAATTGTACACAGGGGAACTTGTCCCTAATAGCAACAATACAGTCCAACCAATTGCGTTGATGCGGCTGGGATTGTTCGTGCCCACGCTCAAGGGGACAAAATACAGCAAGCGTAACAAGCCAAATGAGATCGATGCTTCAAAGGAGCTTGTTCAGCTCGAAGTAGCCCGTTCTGAAGGCTATTCCGATATCAAGATAACCGGTCCTCGTCTCGACATGGATCATGATTTCAAAACGTGGGTGGGCGTTGTGCGTTCGCTGGCAGAATACGGCGAACCTAACGGTCGTGTCGAGTTAAGCATCACGAAATTTGCGAAGTTTTGTGGCTATCCATCGTCACAGATCCGCAAAACACTCCGCGACCGGCTTACAAACAGTCTTTTGAAGATCATGCGTACAACTCTGTCTTTCCAGAGAACGTATGAAGAAAAGAACGTCGACGGCTCTAACAAGATCTCGCTTCTGATGGTGCACCTCATCAATAGCGTGGACTACAACGAGCAGAAAGATACGGTGGTGTTCTATGCAGAACCGAAGCTGGCCGAACTATATCGCTTTGACCATAAGGTTCTTTTGCAGTTAAAGGTTATCAATAAGCTACCACGCAAAGAAACAGCACAGGCTCTGTACACCTTCATCGAAAGTCTTCCAACCAAGCCTGCGCCGGTGTCGCTTGCTCGATTGCGTGCGCGACTCAATTTGAGTAGCAGGAATGTCAGCTCGCAGAATCAGACTATACGCAACGGCTTAAAAGCTCTCCAAGATTTGGGTTATCTCGAATACAGCGAGATTAAACGAGGGCGGTCGATCTATATCCAGATTCACAGCCGCAATCCAAAACTCAAAGTCGCACCGCCAAAACCTGAAGACATCGAACCCAAAAAACTAGATGAGAAAGCTGGGGAAATTGATGCCAAACAGAACATTATCAACAAGATAACCGAACTTTCGCAGAATTTGACGCCTGAAAATATCAAGATGATTGAGATCCTTTCCAATAGTCTCAAACTGCTTTGATATGCTGTCAGCGGTGAAATGTATGCTATCAGCGGCTATTTTTCTGAAAAGTATGCTGTGAACGGTTAAAGATATGCTACCAGCGGTATAGTGAGATGAACGTATGCTGTGGGCGGTAAATCATCTATCACCACTCAATGCTCTGTCATACCTCCCCAGTGGTTACTAACCTCGAAGAGTGCATTCCATATAGGTTTGCGCTCACTAACATTCTATTGCTATTGCGCTGATTGCTTGTAGTGAAAGGCATTTATTGCCTGCTGCTCCCTGATAGAACGTATGCTGTCAGCGGTGTTTTATTGAGGAATTTTTGTTTGGATATGCTATCAGCGGTAATTAATGGTATATGTCAGACCTTCGTATGCTGCCAGCGGTAATTTTGTTCTGGTTATACCCATACCGGTACACATTATTCATGCAATGTCTTAAGTATGCTGTCAGCGGTAAAAAATCGAGTAAAGTATGCTGTGAGCGGTGAGATAGACTCTCGATATGCTATCAGCGGTAGTTGATTGTGTATGCTGTCAGCGGTGACGACTATGAAATATGACTGCGGAACGTGCCGCAGTCAGTTTGCATTTAGTGTATTTTCTTTAACAGACCCCAAAGTGTTCCGGCTTTTGTAGTCAGTTTTCCTGTTTCTGGATCGTACATACGCCATTCACGCCGCTGGTGGACGATATACCCATCTTCACGTTCCAGACGCTCAAGAATGCCAGGCTGCTTGAAACCCTTAGCACGCCAGTAGCCGCTTGTTTTCTCGATTTCCAGACCTGCCAGTGTTAATGCCATTATCCAACCTCCTTGCAGTCATCGAAAAGGTAGCTTTGCTGAGAAGCGTGAACACCATAGAAGCCCTTGTATTTGTTGTATACGAAGTGGTCTTCTCCGACGCCGGTTAATTTGCCATTACGATTTGTGAGATATGGGGATGACAACACTCGATCGTCACGCACAACATAGAACTGGTCGCCGCTGTCTACGACCATCGCTCCATATGGTGCTTTTATGACGTCGGTAAGAGCGCCATTCTTAACGTCGGCTACAGACATTTCACACTGATAAACAGTGGTGTCGGCCACAACGATCGAAGAAAGGAACAACAGCGCGAATGGGATGGCCTTCATGCTGCCACCTCTTTGATTACATCAAATGCTGAATTAAATACGAGCACGATAGCCAAAGCGTTTATGACTACGTCGTTCACCGGGGAAAAGACTTTACGAATGACACCGGTGAAAATGCAGTCGATGACAAAAGCTATTGAAACGATGAGTAACAAGTATTCAATAAAAATCTTCATGATAGGTAGATACTAACTTATATAAATTTTACTGTAAACTCACTCAAAAGTGCTGATGCTTAAAATACGCTCAAGATGTGCGGCATCTTCATCACTGATTTGTTGAGTCTCTTCTACGTACCAACAGTTGCCGTTATGCCAACAAACACCATCATCATCAACCATCACTGAATCAGCGTCATGACCTGTATATTCAACGAGAATACGCTGGATCAGCGCGTCAGTTTCTTCGTCGTTAAGGCCATCGGCTTTGACCATAAAAAGCGGAAACACGTCATAGACAGTGCTGGTAACGATTCGAACTAAAACTCTCATGTGTTTTTCCTTTTGTGGTTAGTGTTTACTTATTTTGTTAGTTATGAATAGGCGATCAATCTTCTTGTTTAGGGAAAAACTGTTCAATAACTCTGTCAACGGCTGTGTCTATATGGAGTAGATGCCACACAACCATATCTTTGCTCCCCATGCCTTGTGTGAATATCACGTCATACTTACGCCATGCGCAGTGGAACCAATATGCTGAGTCATCAATTGGTAAATCCTCTCCCGCCTCTTTGAAGTATTTCAGCAGCATTGCTTGCTCTGCCGTTGGCGTTGGACCTATTTCCTGAGCGTACATACGGATAAATCGCTGCCAGTCTGTCTCGTCGGTGGTCGGATCTGGTGGATTCATTTCGGCGATAGCGTTTCGTAGCTGATGCGCCCAATCAGGTTCAGGAAAGCCTTTTGCTGCTTCATCATCAATAACATCCAGAGCCACGTTTGCGGCATCGTAGAGTTTCTTAATAGCTGTCATGTTTTCTTATTCTTTTAAACAAATTGTTTTCTTAATAAGATAATTGCGATAAAAAAGGCGTCCAACTGGACGCCTGAACTTTTTAGGGGAGTTATTTCACTGTAATGAAAGGAGTGTTAGCCCCTTGAGTCATGTACTGCGGTAACTGGCCATTCCATTTATTGATGGCTTCCAGTTCCATAACGTTCGGGTTTTGACGCAGAGCTTCACCGCGCAGACGAATGGCGTCTGCTTCTGCTTGCGCACGAGCACGGATAGCATCAGCTTCACCATTAGCCTGTTCACGTAGCATATTCGCCTCAGCTTTACGTTGTTCAACTTCCTGCTGACGTTGCAGAGTACGCTGGTTAGCCGTTACTTTGGCGTTAATAGATTCAATGACAGTTTTTGGGTAATCAGGCTTTCCAACCCATGACAGGCTCAGTACCTCAATACCAACCGGAGACATCTCTTTCTGAATATCTTTCAGTGCGTTGTCCAGCAATTGTGCCTTACCACCGTCGATAAATGAGTCAGTGGTCATACGGCTGGCCAAACGGTTTAGAGAGTCGGCAATTTTCTGACGCAGATCTGATTCGGTGATATCGTCTACGCCTTTGCGATAGGTCTGGAACACCGTCGTTACCTTGTCACGATTAACCAGATACGCAACGCCAATTTTGTGACCAATAGCAGTACCGTCACTCATCTGGAATGTGAACGGCTCGTCGTAGGTCTTCATTTGTTTGAAGGTCGGGAATACGTAAAGTTCGGTGTTAAGACCTGTCCATTGGCGACCAACGCCAACCACTTCACCAATCCCTTTGTCTTCACCTAATTTGTTTACTTTGATGCCAACGTATCCAGGCTCCACGCGATCACAGCCAGTAAGACCCATTGTGCAAATAGCCGCCAGAGCAACTGCAAGTAAACCTTTCTTCATTACTTATTTCCCCTTTGCTTTGATTAATGAGTTGATAAACTTACGACCAGCAATAAGACCGATTACAGGAGCACCAAAACCAACGATAACTCCAAACATGACGGCTAAATCACTCTTGGTAGAAATCAGCGACGGAACCAGTAAACCGTAGATGAGAGCCACTGAAAGGCCTGTGGCTACTGCCAATAGATAGATTTTGATCATGTGTTTTCCTATGTGGTTGTTATGCGAAAATAATAAGTAAGTGCTTATATATTTTCAAGAGATAAAAAAGGCGTCCTGTGGACGCCTTGTGTTTACTCTTCTACTGACTCGGTGGGGTTGTCTTTTGCTCTTCGGTCGTCGATTGCCTGCAAAGCCGCAATGATTTCAGCCAGTGGCTTCTCCCGATACATCTCGACGATCTGCGATTTGGTGTATTTCTTGTCACCAATTTCAACTCGCCCGCTGGCGTTCTTTGGCAGGTATCCTTCTTCCAGCATGTACTCGACGAGCGATTCGATAACGTCGAGGCCACGAGTAGGATCGAAGTAGAATTTCCAGGTGCATTTGCCATACGGTGGTGCAACTTTGTTTTTGATGCATTCTGCGCCTACGTCCTGGCCGATCTTCTCTTTACCATCCTTCATCACCGATGCACCAAGACGGATACGTACAGAAGCGTAGAACTTCGGTGAATCTCCACCTGGCGACGTAGTAGGGTCGCCAAACATTACACCGATTTTTGTGCGAACCTGATTCAAGAAGATGATGCAGGCGTTGTATTTGCGTGCCCACAAAGCCAGAGTAGGGAAGTTCGCACTCGTCGCACGAGCCAGTGCCGTATTGTCGTTCATGTTTAGCTGATCTTTGTCTTTGGCAGTGCCTTCAGCCATCTTTTCGAACTTCTCCGCTTTGGAGTTCGGAACCATAGACGCAAGAGAGTCAGCCACGATACAGATTGGTGCTGATTCGGGGATAAGCTCTTCATCACGAACCAATTTAAGTATTGTGCCGATCAACTCTACAGAGTCTTCGAAGGTATCTGGCTGCTTGTATACCCACTGACCGTCATCCTCATCTGCGTTCAGGCCATTGGCGACAGCCAGGCCAACGTCAAAACTGTTTTCATGATCGAGGAATACCGCCAGACCATCTTGTTTTTGAGCGGAGATCATCGCTGCTGTTGCAAGGAATGTGTTGTGGCTGATAATCCCGTTAGACCAGAAAGAGTGTGTTTCCGGCATCGCTACGTCGAACGTTGGCGCTTCACCTTCCTCAATAGCCACGACTTCGTCGTAGAACAAGTTAGAGCCAATTACCGCTGCCAGTTGTGCAAACAGATGCTCGTTAAAACGATTCTTTCTGCCAATGAAGGAGACATAGATTTCTCGCAGTTTGTCTATTCCGACACGATCGCCGCGGCCAATAACGTGGTCTACCAGAGCGTAGTCTTCACGGGTGGTCTTGGTGAGCGACTCGTAGAGTGATTTCACTAAGCCGCTGATGTGCGGAACATAGCCTGAGTAAGTGCGGTCAAAACCAATGTCCCGTTTGGTTGCCACTGATAAACGTGCCGGAGATTCGAAACCAATCGTTGACAGAAAAAGGTCGTAATTAGAGCCACTGAATGACAGCCGGTAATATGTATTTTCATAACCCGCGACGTGTTTTTCAGAGATAGTTGACGTAATCCCCAGATTCAGGAGCATGAGGCGAATTTGCTGTAGCAGCAGCCCACTCGCGCTCACAACCTCAATGCAGCGACCATCATTGACGTGGCATTCCAGCTCAAAGTAGCCGCGAAGGAATGCAATTTGAGCATCGCTATTGGCGCGACGCACACTCAACGGAACCTGCTTGCCAGCAGCTTTCTCATACTCCAGACCATATTCTTTAAAAAGCAGCGAACGCACCTCTTTGCTAAACAGCACATGGTCTTCCGAGCCGTTATGTTTTCTCGTAACTGGCATCTTGTCTGATACCAGCGAAATGAGGCGGTAGTACTCATCCTTGATGAAAGGATCTGTGTTAGAAAAATTCACTGAATTTTCAGAGGCCACGTATCCGTCAGCAATTAAATAGCCCATCAGTTTTGCGATATTGGCATCCAGGTGCTGATCGCCGAATTGATGTGTGCCAACCATTGAAGGAATCGTGTCGCCTACACTGATTTTTTCAGCATGTCGCCAGACGACATTACCTAAGTCGTCAACCACACGGATTGGGTGACGGAACGTAGCCTCGATATAACCGCCTGATGCCAGCTTAATACGCTTGAATTTGCGACGGTTGTTCCATGTCAGGTGTGAGGTCTTCTCTATCACGCCATTTTCATTGATGAGTCCAACGTTATGCTCTACATCGCGAGTAGTGCATGTCGCTTTGTACCCTTCAATCTCAAACAACTCTTTCACTGTTACCATTCCACGCTCCGTCAGCAGCATGGTGTCTGCGGTAACACATTTCCCCGCACTTGGAGGACCGAATACTTCGACGATACGACCACATGGGAAGCCGCCATCGTAACGACCAGAAATAGCTTTGTTTAACGGTGGAAAGCCTGTATCAATCCAATGAGTTACTTTCTGAATTTCGTCGTTGCTACCGATTTTCTTTTTCAGAGCAAGTGCCAGTGCGGATTTTCCTTTTGCCATGATCAGGCTCCTTTTGTTTCGTTGATTCGTTTTAAAGCGGCGGATTCGTCGAATACAATCGCATCGTGATTAAGGAGTCTGGATACACGAGCGAGGATTTTTACGACCTGCTCGCTGACTAATCCAAACTCGCGATCTGTCGCTTTCATTCCGGCAGCGCCTAGAATTGACGGCAGTGCGATGACAGCGTACTCACCGTGATAAAAGACAATCTCTTTTGCCAGTTGGGCAGGGGTGGTTGTAGCGCCATTAATAATCGATTTAAGCATTAGCAATACCTTTCGAATGGAAGAACAAACACTTCAAGGTCTTCAAGGAACGAACGGAAATTCAGCTCGTAGCACAGTTGCTCGAATGCTTTCACGTCACGATTGCCTTTGATTGTTTCGATTTCGGTAGGCGGAAACTTCGTCTCAATCAGGTTCATTAGCGTGATGTTTCTCTTGAACGCTTCGAGCATTCGACAACCTGTTTTCTCGTTGAAGGCATTCTTCGCTAGTTTGTTGAAGGCGGTCTTATGGCGTCCTTTGTCAACCACGATTGAGCCGTCGTTGATGCCGCGTACCATCGTTGCGACACTTCCCCATTCATGCAGCAGCTCTTTCGCACCGCCAGCACCAATGCCACCAACACCGCTAATGTTGTCCGATTTATCGCCTTGTAATGCTTTTGCTTCCAAAAATGCGCGAGGAGTAGCGAATCCTGTCAGCTCCGCAAATTGCTCAAAATTAACCTGCTTGTTTTTGGCGTCTTCGCGCAGGCTTACCCAGCTTACGTTTTCACGAACTAACTGAAGCCAGTCGCTATCGCCTGTTAACAGATAGATGTGTTCAACGGTTGGCTGCGGTGCAATGCGGGATACCAGCAGCCCGGCCAGATCATCCGCTTCTGCATCTTTTGCAATGAGTTGGGTAACTCCAAGCGCGGTCATCATTTTGAGGATGTATGGCTTCTGGATAGCAAAGCCTTCCTTCATCTTTTTCATATCAGGATCGTCGTCGCGATTTGCTTTGTAGTCCGGGTAAAAGTCGCGACGCTTGTCACTAAATCCATCCCAAAGAATCATAGGTCGGGCATGGAGGATGGAGGCATAACGACGGACGTTCTTAACAAAGCCGAAAGCAGCCTGTACTTCCATTTCGCCGTTGTGCAATTTGTCAGATTGTTGGTGGTAATAACCCAGGCTATTGCCATCTACGAAGAGATAATTCACCGGTACATTCCTTCCAAAAAGTAAGGCGTCCGTAGACGCCTTACTGGTCACGTAATGGGATTACAGAGAGTCCAGCTCTCTCAGTAGGTCATCCAGACCTTCATCTTCCGTCGCAGATGCGGTTGCTACAGATGTCGCTGCGACTGCTTCAGACTCTTTGACTGATACGGCAACGGCAGCGGAACTTGCCTCTGGTTTAAATTCAGTTTCAACGGCACGGAGGATTTCTTCATCAACCAGACTGGTTGGTTCAGAAGCCGGTGTGTGCGCGGTTGCTACAGCCGTCGCTCCTTCTGTATGACCAGTGACAGAGCCAAATCCAGGTAGTGCCGCAGCCGATGTTTTCGCGGTTGAGGAAATTGCTGGTGCAGATGCTGCGGCAGTTGGTGCAGCGATGCCAATCAGACGACCCATAGTGCGAACTGTCGACAGAAGACGAGTTTCATCAGCCTGATTTGCGTATGCGATCAGATCATGCTGGGTGTTCCAGAATTTATCTTCGATATCGCCTTTGTAGACTTTACGCTTAGGCGAGACGTCATATTTGGTATCGCGACCAGAGCCAGTACGTTTAATCAGGAATGCGTAGCCTTCCTCTTTGCTCAGTGGATTGCCGATATCATCAGCGATGTCTTCGGTGATTGCTTTGCAGATATCATCGAATACAGTAGACGGCAGCTCGATTAACTGGCATTTCTCAGCATCTGCGAAATCCTCACGAGCAGAAAGAATGCCGTTGACCAGGTAGCGAGGAGTGGCACGCATTTGACCGATGCGTTCTTCCATTGCTTTGTTACCCTTGTGACGAGCGCGACCTTCCATCACCATTTCGCATAGCTGACAAGCGCGACCGTGAGTATGTTGCTCACAAATATAAGCGTTGGTTGCTTCTTTACCTTCCTCGTTCTGATACTTAACGTAGTGCATACCGAAAGTCTGGAAGAACTTACCGTTTGGGTCGTCTTTATTCGGGAAGATGCGGATATAGTTGACGCCGTCTTTTAAGCGAGTCAGATCAACGTTGTTGCCACGTTTGGCGGCAATGTCTTCACGAGTTTTGTTAAGCAAATCAAGTAATGTCTTAGACATGTGTTTCTCCTTGTTGTGATTTGGCCGATGGCGCTATGCGCGTTGGGCTTTCGTTCATTCGTGGCTCTTTCGAGCTGTTAAATGATAGATCAGTGCTTACTTATTATCTATCAAAAATCAACGGGGAGTAATAAAGCGTTCAGAGCCTAATCGCTCTAATTCAACGATGGCCATCTTTGACGCCTGAACGATCATGTCTCGGCGATGCGAAAAGGCGGCGACAGCATGTTTGTATATGTCTGCGATGTGCCGTGCTTCATCCAACTTCTGCCGTTTAGACAGATACTGTGGGTTTGTTTTAACCTTAGCGTCCAGTACAGACTCGTTGAACTTAATGCCGTTCATACTCAAGTTCTTACGCTCTGTGTCGTATAGCTTTGCTTCAACAGCTTCAAGGTTAAGTTTTGCCTCTGCGACATCTCGATCTGCCTGCGCTAGTTTTGACCCATACTCCATTAAAAGCCGTGGCTGTTTACGCCATACTTCCTCAAGGTTGTCGCGGTCGAACTCCAGATCGGCCATGATTTTAGAAAAAATATCAGTGTTCACTCTAATAGGTTCCTACTTATAAAATATGTATCAATTATATCAAACAGAGAACGGGTTTATGGCGTCATGTCAACTTTGTTCAGGGGAAGATATTGAGATCACCGAAGATAATTAGTTGTCTTATTTTGGTAAGCTGTGCTGACCATCTTTAGGTCACATACATGAGATGGATGGGGGTGTGGCATGAACGGATGAAATTCAGTCGCCGTTGACAGATGTCAACACTGTGAATAGAATACTATTATCGGAGGCGAATGAAGCAACATCCGAATAAGCATATTCAAGCAGCCATTGACTATGCATTAAGTAAAGGCTGGATCTGGGTAGCTGCTGGTGGTGCTGCACATTGTTTTTGCAGACTGCGATGCGGTAATCCAGAAGGTGAACACAAAACTCACCAAATGAGCGTATGGTCGACTCCGGGTAATCCCGAAAACCATGCCAAACAGATCAAACGAATGGTTGATCGTTGTAAATGATTTCAAGGCGGCATTAGCCGCCTTTTGCAGAAACTGTCCAACTATCTTCAAAGGAAAACTATGGCGCTTTATAACTTCACTCTGACGCTCTCAGGCGTATCGTATGAGACGGAAGGACTGGAAGACGCGCTGTACCAAAACGGCTGTGACGATGCGCTAATTTGCGCATATGGAAACTCCGTCTATGTAGAATTTGACCGCGAAGCACAATCACTTGATGCAGCTATCGCATCTGCGGTCGACAATATTGAATCAGCCGGTATCGGTGCAATTGTTGAATCCGTCGACTCGGCTCTTGTGGGCTTAAGCGATATCGCGGAACTGACAGACCTGTCTCGCCAGGCAGTGGCGTTGCTCAAAGACGGTAAGCGCGGAAGCGGCGACTTCCCTTGCCCTGTACAACGCATAAAAGGCCAGTCTCCTCTCTGGGATTGGGCTGATGTGGCTGAATGGCTCATGAATAACGGACGACTTAAAGAGGGCGATCAAATTGTCCAAAATGCCCGAACTTTGAGTAAATGGAATCTGGCGCTTCGAAACAGCGTCTCGAAAGATTTCAACGAAATAGAGCAAATTGCGGAGAAACTGATTAAACGCCGCAAAGATATTGCGAAATGCGCATAATGATGCCCGCCAATTGGCGGGCATCTGTTCTCTGTAAAGGTGTCTGGCATCGTCTGGTTCGTTAACGTTTACTAAACCAATGGTGACAAAAATTAGTTATCTTTGAAAAATAAAGGTTGCATGAAAAGAAGGGGTATGCGTTAATAGCATCGTTGGTTTGCAAGACAGACCTTATGTAAGCAGTTTTAGTAAAGCAGTCTCAGTTCAGTGTTATCTTCTGATTTCCCTTCTTCGTGAGTCTCCTCCTTAAGTGCCTAAGTAAGTCCCAATCTATACAGATCAAATTCTCGCCGCACTATGTGGCTCACAAAATTAAGAAGGTAATATCTATGTCTAATAAAATGACTGGTTTAGTAAAATGGTTTAACTCTGATAAAGGCTTTGGCTTTATTTCTCCTGCTGATGGCAGTAAAGATGTTTTTGTACATTTTTCGGCAATTCAGAGTAATAATTTCCGCACTTTGGAAGAAGGCCAGCAGGTCGAATTCTCTATCGAGAATGGTGCTAAAGGCCCAGCAGCAGCAAATGTCGTTGCTCTAAGCTGATTCAACGCTGATGATCCTCATTTCTACAATAACGAAGACGGTGTAAGCCTGAGTGGATAGATTTGTAGGATTGTACAAGTTGAATAAATTAGCATGGTAAGGCCATGCTAATTAAATCGACACAACGGCCAGTTTATTCCATAAAAGTGAATTGCCCATTGTGGCGAAATGCGGGGTTGCCGCATGAATAGTCAAAGGCAGAAGCTAACTGCCGGCATGGCAAAACAAAGTGCGTAAGAGGAGTGACTTCCTCAACAAGCGCCATAATTCTTTATAAACCCGCCAACAGGCGGGTTTTCTTTATTACTTATTTATTGTCTCCGCGATATCAGCCAGAATGGCCTCCAGTCGCTCTCCTTCTTCCGGTCGGAAGTACAGGATATTCGGGTTAAATCCGTAGAAGACGGTTGCATCAAGCTCTGGGAAGTACTCCTTACGACCAATCAGATCTGATGGTTTACTCTTATTGTTAAATAGTGCGGTTGAACGACTACCACACGTCAAAATGTAGGTTGGTCGTACAAGATTAATTTCTTCCCGCATAAAGTCTGTGAACTGGCCTATCTCGTCTTTGGTATAGTCTTTCTCTTTGTCCTTAACCTTCTTACAAACACCCGTGACATAAAGATCGCCCATGCGCAGATCTCCAACTGTCAGTAGTTTTGCCTTAAAGTCGTCGTATCCGTTCTCCATGAAGTAGCCGGTACGAGCGTCATTGCCGTTCGCATTGTCCAGAATGATCATGATTTTGGGTTTAATACCAATAGTCGGGCGTATCAACTCCTCACCCAAGCCCATTTCAGCCGCCATACGTGTCATGAGTACGTTGATTTCGGCAGAACGCTTAGGATTCATTTCGAACGGACGTGATGCTTTAACAGCGTCAATGATGAGATTGCCCATCAGCTCAGCCTGGTCGCGCAGTCGTTCAGGATCAGTTGCTGGCAGACTGCCTGGCTCAATTGACGCAAAAGCCCCTACTTTATGAAGCGACTCGCGTACACGACTGTTACATGCACGCTTCTCGACCGCTTCATCGAATTGTGCCACTGACTCGAATTTGCCACCAACTTTCTCACGCGCACGCATAATTGCCTGACAACCATTTTCAGAACAGCCTTTCACAGCAGAGAATGGCGCATACAGTGCCTGACTGCCGTCTTCGAGTGTGCGGATCTCAATTCGGTTAGATGACACATTAACGTCTGGTGGCAATACGCGAATGCCATAGGTCAGCGCATCCTTCACCAGCCCCTGATGCTTATCCTCGCCCAGAATGGTGAGCGCAGCTGCGAAGAACTCAGCAGGGTAGTGCGTCTTTAGCCACATAGACTGATAACTGATTAAAGAATAAGCAACGGAGTGTGATTTATTGAACTGATAGGCTCCGTTTTTCTCAAATGCGGTCCAGATCTCCTTCGCTTTCATCTCTGATAGCCCTGGATGTGACGCTGTAACGCGTACTGCGTTTATAGGTAGTTTTGCGCCGTGCTCAAGTGCCTCTTCGACAGTTTTCAGAGTTCCGTCTTCGCATTTAAAATGTTCCGCACGGTGAATGCGCTGTGTAGTGCCATCTTCCAGCTCAACGTCTATCCAGCCAGCTTGAGCCTGAACGATGAACTTCTCGCCCATGCTCTTCATTTTTTCCATGTTCTTCTTACCGATTGCGGAACGCACAGCGTCAGCTTCAGCCATTGTGAAGCCGGCAAGCAATCGAGTCGCGTTCATCGTCTGTTCCTGATAGAGAATCACGCCATTTGTTTCCGCGGTAAGTTCATCAAGAACGGGGTGTAATGATTCCGGCGTCATAAAGCCTTTGGCGACAGAAACATAGTCATCCAACATGCCTGACTGAATTGGTCCCGGCCGGAAGAGCGCAGTCGTAGCAACAACCGTTTTAAAGCTCATTGGCTCAATTCCACCACCTAAATCTTTAAGCAGCTTGCGCATTGGGCCTGATTCAAGCTGGAAAACACCTTGAGTGTACCCAGCAGCAAAACCATCCAGCACCTTGCGATCTTCAAGAGAAATGGCATCAAGATTGATATCTTCACCTGTGTTCTCTTTTATGTAGCGTTTTGCACTATCGAGCAAATCGAGAGTTGCCAGGCCAAGCACGTCCAGCTTAATTAGGCCCATAGCCTCGCAGTAACGCTTGTCAAATGCGATACAACGCGCGTCACCACGGCGCTCAACCGGTGTACGTTCTGTCAGAGGAACACCTGCTACGATCATCCCTGCCGCATGTCTACCAAAGCCACGCATAAGGCTTTGTAACTTGCAGGCTGCATTGAATGCATCAGGATATTTTGTTGCGTATTTGTCGAGACTTGCCAGTTGTTCGCGCAGCTCTTCCAATGGAAGGCTATCATCCTCGACGTTCTTCAGTTCTTTTGATACCGCCATATCTGCGGACTCCACACCATAAATACGAGCGGTGTCACGTAGTGCAGATGCCGCGCCCAGATAGGTGAAGTTCGGAATGCCTGCAACGTAATCTTCGCCGTAGCGTTCATTCAGATACTCGATCACCTCATGGCGACGTGCCTGGCTGAAGTCCAAGTCCGCATCCGGCAAGTCGAGACGCTCAGGGTTGATGAAACGCTCAAACAGAAGACCGTGACGGATTGGGTCGACGTTGGTTATGCCTATGCACCACGCCACCAGAGAACCGGCAGAGGAACCACGACCAGGCCCGACAGGAATGCCAGTTTCACGGCTGTGATTCATCAGATCGCGTACCATCAGGAAGTAACCACAGAATCCCAGGCGAGTCAGCGTGTCCATTTCGTACTTTAGCCGCTCAACATAAACCCTGTTCTCAGAAGCAGGTGGTGTGTATCCAAACTCTTTTGTGGTAAGACGTTTACGCAGCCCTGCAACAGCCAGTTTCATCAGCGTTGCAGGTTCGTCGTCTGCCATCTTGGGCAGTGCTGGTGGCAATTCATGCCAGCGCCATGTGCAGGCATCGATAATGGAGTCCTGCGTTGTTGAGGCCATTGCAGCTGTTACCGGCACATCCATGCGAACGGAGAAGGCTTTAAGCGCCTCAAGGAGATGGCGACGACCATTGATGGCGTTATCTCGCTGGTGGGGGATACGCAGACGATGCGGCTGGTCGATTTTGATGTTGTTCGTAACCATGTGCGCAATGTCTTTAATGTCTGCATCGTCGATCGATTCGTAATAAGCGGGATAGAACGCCACTGGCTCTATTTTCAATGCGCTGGCGACTTTCATCGCCCGGACGTTAATCTGGTCGTAGAATGGGGTAGGGTGCGGATAAACCACACTATAGAAGTTGTCTTTTCCACCCGCTGTAATCAGTGTGCTTATGATTTTTGCAAAATCGTTGCGTTGGAACACGCTACCGATGTCGGAAGTAAGCAGGATGATGTTGCCTTTGGCATATGTAGAAACCAACTGTTCGAGCGAGAGACGCGGTACAAAGTAGAACTGTTCTCGTGTGTTGGCCACCGTCATTAGTTCGCAGATGTCGCGATATCCTTGCTCATTTTTAATTAGAGCGGTAAACGAGTAGTTACGTCCCCGCTCTAATGATTCCATACATCTCATAGATTCTTTAGCAAGTTTAGCCCGGTGCTCGTATGTGGGATCATCAACAATGTTTAGTTTCACACCACAAATAACCGCCATGTCGTCACCAGCGGCACGTTGTAGTGGAATAACGCTCGCAATATTCATGCTATCTGCTGAAATTACAGCGGTGTAGCCAGCTTCTCTGGCAATCTTCACCGCGTTTTCTGCTTTTAGAGCCGACTCCCCAAGTGAGAAGTCAGTTCGAACCATCAGTGCTTTCATGTGTTTTTACCTTTATGGTTTTTTTGATTTTGTCATTGGGGAAGCCTACGAACTTCCCATACATCGAAATCGCAACTTCTTTTGCTGATTGGTGACAATCGGGCTTGTCTGGACATACCAGACAAGCCTTACCAGTTTCAGAAGCAGCGATAAGAGAGCCGAAACATCCTTTACGCACGATCAACCAAATATTTTTTGAACAACTTCACGAGCCGCTTGTGCAGAAGCTGAAGGGAGTTTGTTAATGAAAGAACGCTCAATACCTGTCACAAAGTCGCCTCGCATCATTCCAATCTTGGCCGACAACAAAAGTTCACGAGGGCCAATTGGCTGACTGATAAGGTGTTCTTCGTATCCATCGCGAACGATACCGGCAAACTTAACCATCTTTTCTGCGTATTCATCCACGATACCGGCATTTATCAACATGTTGATCTCTGCCTCTTTGCTCATGTATTTCACATTCGAAACGATGCCAAAACGCGAAAAGTTCGCGGCGTTCTGGATGTTTGTACCCTGGTACAAGCCGGTTTCATCACCAGATCCGTTCGTGTTGCCAGTGCCAATGAAAGCAAACCGTTCATGCGGAGTAATGCGACGCCATTCTGGAGTCGCCTCTTTGATGACCAACGCTTCACCTTCCAGCACTGGCTGATACACGCCAAGAATTTGTGGAAACGCAAAGTCGTATTCATCCGCGAGGTAAACCCAGCCATGCTTCATTGCGAGCGCAAGCAAGCCAGGCTCGAAATACGTAGAGCCATCACGCGCCAGAATTTGCCCCGTAACATGTGCCTCTTCCATTGATGCTGTATGTTGGGCACGGATCAACGGACGATTGAGCAAAGCACATAGTTGTGTAGGCAATGACGATTTGCCTGTTCCTGCATGACCCCACAAATAGCCAGGTATGCCAAGTTCAAGCATCATGAAAATGTCTTTGATCAGTTCGAAGTCGCCATATACGTAGCCCTTCTTCACTTCTGGAACGAACTCTGGAAACGGCGTATTGACGTTGACGCTAACCATGAGCGGCGTCCCACGTTTTGTTCCGAGTTCTTTCACCGTTACATTTAGCAGTTCGTGAGCTGCGACCAGATCTGTCTTGTACTCAACTGTGCCTGTGTAGCCTGGGCTACTGGTCACGCCAGATGATTTGGCCATTTCGCTTTTTTGCTCGGCACGTTTAGCTTGAATTGCATCAAGTGCCTTTTTCGATAGCGTTGGCTCATCTGGAAACTGTGTTGTGTACATTTTCAGTACGGTGTCAGGATCGGCATCTTTTACTGACTCAGGAATGCCCTCGCAATTACCATTGGCTACATGGGACTTAAAATAGTGAAATGATTTTCCGCACCACTTGCAAACAAGGTAATCAGAATGATTTTTTTCATTTTGCAGTGCAGTAGTCGTCATGCGTTTTTCCTTTGTTCTCTAATGAGTGTTCAACTTCTTATATAAATATACCATTAACTATCGTAAGTGGTTACTTATCATTAAGGCTGTTTTATTCACTTCAAAATGATACGAGATAGTTCAGTAACTACAGATGAACCAAGACTATCAACGCTCGTTACCAGGGCATGATTTGAGTAAAATCTCTCCGGTGCGTCAGTCATGATGCCAATTGCCATCAAATCAATGTCAGTCTGCGTTTCAATTTGCTTCGCAACCGAACGCAAATGAGCGTCAAAACCTCTCCCAACAGCCCACGGCGCGCCATCGCTCAGAACAAGCATGATCTTCCTGTCCTCCAAGCGACCGGAAAATAACGATGCAAGGCTGGCTATGCTTTCACCATCCACGTTATTAAGAAGTGGGAATGTGTAGCCTACGCACCCCATACGTGAGCGAACTTCGCGAGAATTTGCTTTTTCATTCCAATTTTTGATGATAGGTAGCATTAAAGATTCAAAGCGAGAGAACTCATATTTGATAGCCTTAAGTTCTCCTGCTGCCATATGACTGCCAAATGTAGTGAAGCCGGTGATAATGTTGGGAACATTTATTCGATCAAGTGCATCGGCGATGGTATATGCACTTGCAAGAGCTAGTTTTATCGTTTCGCCACTCATTGAACCCGATAAATCAATCACTTGTTGAACACAGGCGTTAACGGCTTTAGATTCTTCTTTTTTACGAAACACGCGATCATCATTCATTGTTAATCTGTAGATACTTGAACCATGAATGCGCCCCCGACGCTGGCCAGGTATAAACTGAACTCTGTTTCTGCTTGCTATTGCACGTTCCAGGTCTTTTGCCAGCGTCGACGAAACACCTGACGAAAGGTGCTTTTCAATATATTTGTCGAAGAGTTGGTTGCCTTCAGGAACGATGCGATAACGGCTGATTGGATATCCACCTAAATCAATATCGGAGAATGTTTTAATAAGCCGTTTGATATGGGCTTCTGCCTGATCAATCGAGCCGATGAAGTCGTATGAGCGATTGTATGGCCTGTATTCGCTTTTCGAGCTTTCTGTTAACTCGCTTTTAATCGTTTCGGATAGCGCATCTTCTGTCATGCCTCCGACTTCATCTTCCATGCTATCCAACTCCTCTAAAGCCTCTTCCAGACTCATTTTTGACGGAGTTGGAATGTCTGAAGAGCCGTCTTCTGTCGTTTTTCTTTTTTCGTGGTCAGCGGTTAATGATTCTGACGCCGCGTTATCAGAAGCATCAGAATCTGATACCGCTTTATCATTTTCTGTATCATCGAATATTGTTTCTGATGATTCAGGATTATCTGAATCATCACTGTCGTTATTATCATGTTTGTGCTTACTATGTGACTCTGATTTAATAGATTTGTGATTATCTAACGATGAGGGTGTCTCATGATCTTCGTTGTCTTCATTGTTTTCTCCAGAGGCATCCGTCTGGTCAGCGTCTGAAGGATCGGAAGTTTTTCCCGGAGCTGACTCCTTACCTTTGCTTTCACTTTCAGTGTCTTTGAGGATCTTAGCTATGGTCGCAGCCACCTTTACACAATCCTCGGTGCAAGACATGTTACGCACGGCCACATCGATACCATGTTCTTTTAATAATGAAATTGGTTTCTCAATGACAGGCCAATATTCATCCATGAAATCTACGAACGGTGCTTGGCCATCCCAGGCTCTTACAACCGGACAGAGAAAGAAGTTTAGAAAAAGCGCGCGCTGATCTTTGCCACAATAAGCAATAGCCTCTGAAGCCTTTGGTTTAAAGACTTTTTCGATTATAAGGCGCTGAGTTGCCATCAGATTACGTCTTGTTCCGTTAAAGACCTGACCCATTTTTCGCTCGATGAACACGTCTTCTAAGGCATTCCATAGCGACCAGGAAGGAACGCGTCCTTTTTCTCTCATTTTGTTGGACACACGAATATCGGTAAACAAAATGTGAGCAACCTCATGATCGAGAAATCCGCGCACAGCATTCATCAATGCCGGTGTTGCGTTATCCGGGATTGATGGGATGTTTACGAGAATTGGCTCTCCATCATCGTTATAGCGTACATAAGCGTCGTCCCCTCGTTCTGCAACAGGGATGTTTTTACCTGAAAGGAGAGCGACTACTCGTTTTACACTGTCACGGAAGTCCTGAACCTCTTTGATGGAACGTTTTTTAGACATGGCTAATCCTTTGTTATGAAAACAAATTATTTACTAGTATGTTTAATGTAGCACTGCGCGAACAGGGAACTAAGCCATTCGCGCAGGGAGAAGAGGGGTTAACAGATTCTGACGGCTAAAGACCCGGAGCCGGTATTGAGAAGCGTGAAGCGTTTGTTGTTAAGTTCGAATATAAATCCAGTTGTGTCATTCACACCAACCTGAATCTGCTCATTCGGTAGATCGGTGAGGATGTCAGCTACACACTCATCAACTAATTTCTGTACGTGTCCGATCTCAAGAGCGATTAGGCTGGAAATAGTGGTGTTCATTCAATCAATCCATTCTAACTTATACTATGGTAAGGAATACTACTAAAATTTGTATCAATACTGAATACATTCATATCATATGCAAGTTGATTTTCTTACCTATTTTTGGCTAATTTTTCTCCGTGCAATGGCCTTTAACCGGTCTTTTAAGTGCCTATCGAAAAAAATGATAATAGCTTTACAACCCTAACCTTTGATGTAATATCGGTAAGCACTTACCAGAGAGAATTGAACGCGCAAAGGTTGTAACCATGTCTGATAACAAGATTGAATTTATAGAAAGTCGCTACGCTGCTTTTATCGCAGGGTTGATTGAATCCTCACCTATGAGTCAGGCCCAAATAGCCAGACTTATTGGTTACAAAAATGCCAACAACCTTTCTTTAATTAAAAGTGGCAAAATTCCTTTGCCTATCGATAAGGTTCGTCCGTTGGCGCTGGCGCTGGGTATTGAGCCAAGTCGTCTTATGATGATGGTGCTGGAAGAACGCCAACCTGAACTCGCAGCATTTTTATACAAAGAAGGCACCGCTCCTCTTAACGAGGACGAAAAACAGGTTCTTGCTGCATATAACGAGCGATTCGGTAAAGAGAAAGGCGCATCACAAAAGGTTGTTGAGGCCATAAAGTCTCTATGAAAAATTTACACGAATAAGCTCTGTTGATAGACGATCTCCCTTAAATTTGTGGTCAATTTCGTCTAAATCCGGTTGCTCTACGATTGATGCGATGTACGTCGAGAAACTTTCTAAGGCGTCTCGCATCTCGTCCATATAATCGTGCCGGTCGTAGACCCGATCTATCCCCTCAAGACTGTGGTTCATGATTTTACGTGATACCTCCTGGCTTATGCCTAATGCTGGGAAGTAACTACGCGCAGTACGGCGCAAATCTCGGGGTGTAAATGGCTCAAGCTCCATCAGTTCTGGTCGTTCCAGAATACGACGTAATGCCTGGGCTATTGCCACTTTAGACATAGGAAGGTCTTTCCCGATTTTTTTATTCGAAGGCACGAGCCACTGGCTGTCTTTACCATATTCGAACAACTCTTCAATACAAGTGCGCATTAATGAGCTTAAAGGCAGAGAATGCTCACGGGCAGATTTGTTCCTCTTGCCTTGATTCCAAACCCCACGCTTAAGATTGAACTCACTTTTTTTAGCCCGCAGTACTTCGTCAGGTCGTCTTGCGGATACAAGACATAGCCTGGCCGCCCATTTTGTACCAGCACACACATTGAAGTAGTCCCATATATTCCAGAACACCCATACCTCTGCGTCAGTCAGCTTCCGCTCGCGGGGCGTGGGCTTTGCGCCACCGGCAACTTTGTTAAGTGACATATCGTTTAACGGTGACACGTCTATCATCCCCTGGAAGGCGCACCAGCTAAGGAACTGCTTCATCAGAGAGAAAACGCGGCGGCCCATAACAATTTTGCCATCCAGTATTAGTGGGTTGACCAGTTGGTTCACCATGAACCTATTAATATCACTTACTTTTACATCGGCAATGTGCGGAAAAACATGTATCAGAATACAATGAACAGCGATCTCTGGCCGACGTCTGGTTATGAGCAGAGATAAGCGAGTGAATAACATGAATGCGTCCGAGAATCTCATGTCATTGCTGACCTGGGAGATCATAACGGCCTGCATTTGAGATGCTCTTTCGAGATACTCTATCGCCTCTTTTGAGGTGTTCTCCGCAGCGCGTGCTCTGTCAAAGCTATTTTTCATATGACAATCACCGAGTTACGCCGATGTACTGTATAAGTAAACAGTATATTAGGCATAGATTCTTATAGGATCAAGAGTAAAAGTAACTCATTTTTACTAATGATTCCATACATAGTAGGTATGGAATCATTTTGACGTTGTTTTTTGAATTTTAAGGGAAACGGGAGTGAGTTTGGTGGGAATAAAAACGGCTCCTGTGAGCCGTTAAAATCAGAGGGTGCTGACGTATGCAGCCAGTTCTGTGTATCCGCCAATCGGTTGGCCATCGATCAGCACTTGGGGGATAGTCTCTACCGGTTTACCAACAATTTCACTTAGTTTTTCCTTGTCGATACCGGCAGTGGTGATGTCGATGTACTCATAATCACCGTAGCCATGTCCCTTTAGTTGCTTCGCCAGCTCGACCGCACGTTTGCAGTATGAGCAGTTATCTCGTCCGTAGATAGTGATCGTCATTGCTTTGCCTCATGCCACTTTTGCTTCAGGAGATAGCCTTCCAGGGGCCAGATTTGATCGATAGCATCTTTTCGAGCGTACTCGCGACCAACATCAAAGTTGAAGATTTCTGGTCTTACGCACGCAGATTTTCCCGTTACGGTATATCCATTTTTGAGAACCATAACGCAGAACGTTAAGAGTTTTAACGACTCATGACATTTGTCGATATCTGTTTTTGAATTGTAAACGGAGATGAAGTTATCCCCGTGGCTGGCATCATATGCAGTGAAATAATGTTCACTTTGAATGAGTTGTTCAATGTGTTCAGGGGTGACTTTTAGTGGTGTGTTATCTTTGCTGGTCATTATTTCTTCCTACAAAGTTCGTAGACTTGACTCTTTCAGTTGCAAAAAAGGGGCCAAAGCCCCTTTGAATTTTGCGCTGAAAAAAAGTGTTGCTAGGATGTTAGCAAGCTATGGTTAAGAACGTCTGCCGTAATTGTCTATCACAGCGTTGAGCGGTCTGGTTTATGTTAGCGGAGTCTTAATCTGGGTGATTAAAAGGCCAAACCGCTCAACGCTGTGTCTGGCGGAGAGTAATGGAATCGAACCATCATCGCTTGCGCAATGGGACGGTTTTCAAGACCGCTTGAGCACCATGCTCCCTACTCTCCGGCCGTTGTGGTGGCCGGTACTGAATCTCCGGCATACGGTGCAGCCAATTAGGACTACGGACGATCACCGCTCGCGAAAGGGAAGATTTGCGGCCGCATTTCCCTAACATCCAAGAAAGCTATCGCATCAGTCTGCGAATCCACCACAACGGTAAGATCACTACCTTTCGACCAGTCATTGTGCACATGAACGACGATTAACCGTAATGATCTTATCGTTGTGTTGTGAAGCCAGATGCTTATCTTCTGGTTGCTTCAAAGAGCTGCACTTCCTCACAACGGTAAGAGCACTGGTCTGACTCTATCGATTTACGGGCTTGTGGGTCAGTATCGCCGATTCGCCCAATGCTCTTACCTGTTGTGTTGGTGCCGGTTAACGGGATCGAACCGCTGACATCCTGCTTACAAGGCAGGCGCTCTACCAACTGAGCTAAACCGGCAATTTGGTGGGGAGTGATGGAGTCGAACCACCCGAGTCGCAATGACAGTAGATTTACAGTCTACCCCGCTACCTCTACGGACTAACTCCCCTAAATTGGCGATGGTGGGTGGATTCGAACCACCGACCAGTTGGTTAACAGCCAACTGCTCTACCGCTGAGCTACACCATCAATTCAGCACTGCCAGTATTTATTACTCAACAGTGCCAATCGCGGCGGTGTTAGTTTCTGCCAGGAAACACACCGCTACTTGCACTTTCCGTTAGTGCCAGACGTTTTCGACTTCGCTCAATAGAAGGCAAAATCTTTAAGTAGATGATGTTTCTGAGGACAGCACCTACTTTGTAATTTATACAATGTGATGTATGGAATCATTTGTTGTGAAAACAGGCACCAATGGCAACAGTGGTTAAACCTACACAACAATCCTGTCTTCACAACGTTGAGGCCACTACTCCGATTGAATGTTTGCCCAACATGTTACATATCAACGCTCGCCGGTATCTCTGTGAATAGAACCTTAGAATTGATAAAAATGTAATGGCCTCAACGTTGTGTGCTGGCTAACCATACCAGCCGGGCTACGTCGCCGCTTTTTAACCCAGTATAAACGACATAATTGAACAAAATGACGTAACAGGATGGGCGGTCAGTGGCTAAGAATCCGGGAGTCCATATGGAGTTGAAAATATACCAACCGCCCATTCTGTTACTTCATCGAATAGGGCATAGTGGTTTGGCTGTCTATGCCCTATCCTGCGTTCTGCAATCACACTCGCTCAGTGTGTCCCATTTCGGTAACGAGGCTGGAAACTGACCTCGCTGGTGTTTGGCTTATTAGGCTACTGCCAGATAGACTTCTTCGTTTGCACTTGTATTTAAGTTCAAACAGTCGCGTCTCAACGAAAACAAAGTCATCTTATACATAAAAGATAAGTAAGTAAATACTTATCATGATGTTTTTATTCGGTTGTGACTTTTTTGATCAAGGCCACTCTACGACTAGGTGTTCTTGTGATGGTGGCAGTGAATCGTTTCGCCTGGATAGTAATGGTTTCGTTCTCCTTAAGTTGCCCGTAGCGAGTTTCCACCAGGGTGCCAAGACGCCACAGACCATCATCGATACGTTTATGACTAGCAAATTTAATCAGCAACAGTTTTACGACTAACTGACCTACGTAAAAGGCGAATGCGACTCCGGCCGCTAAGAAATAGGTGGCCAACCACCAGTCCCAAGAAGTTAAATTGCTCATTTTCTAACCTTTGTTTCATGAACTACCCGATACACACGCTTTCCGATGCACAGTGTTTTGGTTTTAAGTTCCTGCTTAATTAAATCACGACAGATGCCGAAGCCGATAAGGAAGCCACCCATAAAAGCTAATGAGATGTATGGAATCATTTTAACACTCCTGATTCTACTAATTGCTTTAGCAATACTTTCCCTTTATCAGTTAACTGGTAGTTGGCCGAACACTTCGTTTCAGAAACGTTTGCAACCAACCCTAAACGCTCTAACTTAGCTCGCGTTTTAGGCTTCCAGTACTCAGGGAACTCCGGCCACTTACTGATTTCACGAAGCGTTTCCTTCTCCCGTTTACTTAATACGATCATCCTTAATCTCCTTCAGGGTGTTGGTTATTTCTACAATGCGATAAATACGACCGCGTCTTTCTATAACACCGCTTTTAATGTAGTCATTGATGCAACTGGACATCACCACAATACCTATGAAAAAACCAACTGCTAAAAATGCAATCATCCAGCCGAGCATCATTCTTTATCTCCGATTCGATCTTCTGTATCGCGTAAGCAACGCGGCCATTTCAGTCGTGGGTGGCGTAAGCTGCCGTCCGGTGTTTTCTCGTGACAATGAACCTCGACAATACGACCACGGTACTTCTCTTTGTTGTTCCAGATCTCATCCAGATATTTATGCTTAATGCCGCTCGCACGAACGATGACGCCGTTTTCAAGACGAATAACAATTTTTCCAAGCGTGTTGGCAAAACCAGAGTCCGGATCGCCCGGCTCAAAATCGATAATTTCACCATCTTCTGAATCTTCGTCTTTTAACTTCCACCAGCTGCGGGTACGTTTAAACTCGTAAACAGAGTTCGGATCTTTGCCCATCTCCCCTTCTTCGTTATCGTCCAGGCGTTTCATGAAGCGTTCGATGAAATCTTCGTGGCTATGGATGATATAGAACGGATGCAGGTGAATGTCTTGTGTGTAGCCTTCACTGCGATCGTTTTTGAACAACGCCACCAGCATAGCCAGGCGCTCTTTCAGCTTCATACCTGTCTTTGCATACTCTTTGGATTTAGCCTGTGCTCGCCATTCCGGTAGGAAGAAGTCGAAAACATGATAAATAGCGCCAATTGCCTGCACGTTCTTTTTGCGCAATGCAGATACGGACTGGTTAAATGAACCGGCTGTTCCTTCACCATCGAAGAAGATGTGTTTGTGGCCTGAAAGTTTGCCTAATTCGAGCATTGCTGGCTTTAGGTGATCGAGAGACGTGATTGGATTACCAGTACGAGAAAGGAAGTTAACCTCTTCCTCGTCAACAATAACCTCGCAAATTACTCGCAAACCATCGAGCTTAAGACTGCCAATCATCGGCCATTTGGCTTTAGGATTTGGCTTAAAGGGGTATTTGTCGCCTTTTTCTTTATACGGTGACGCCAGCTGCACCTCAAATTTCGGAATGGGATTTTCAAAAACCTTGTTGCATAGGCTAATCCCAACGCCAGCTTTCGGATCTTTTAAGAGGAAACGACGGAACACGTCCTGCCCATCGGCGCACATTGACGCCACGATAGACTCAACAGCTGCTATTGCTGCGTTCCCCGTCAGCTCGCGAGAGGCCAGCTTATTCAGTACATCAATGGCTTTTTCGTCACTTGGGACGGACTCACTAAGCGGCTCTGCCACTTTGTATTTCTTTACCCCAAAACGGATGAAAGGGTTGAGCATCAATGAAACCATGCTTTGTTCAAAGTCATCCATGTTGGCCAATGCCTCTTTTTTTGCATTGGTTCCCATAGCTTTCATTTCGTCCAGCTTATGCTTAAGTGCGATCAACTTTTTCATTGTTGTTTTGCCTCCATATGTTGATCGATTTGCTCATGTGTTTCTTTTGTTGTTTCTTCAAGCAACGCCGCATACACGTCAGTGATCGCTGTTTGTGATGTGGCGCTCTTCTTAACCATGCTATTAATCGTTACACTGTCACGTTTTCGTTTTATAGTTCTGGCTTGTTTATTCCGTTCTTCAACCTCCTTAATGAGTGCGGTCATATCTTCGAAATACAGAGATTCTCCTTTACGAATCTCTTCAACCATCATTTTTAACGCCTTGCATTTGCCTGCTTTGATAGCGGTTGCGCACGACTGGAATGAAGTTCGAGGAAGACGGTTTTCTTTGAAGGCAAGAATGGTGTGCTGGCAAACGGAGTAGCTGCAATATGCCGACTCACCGTTTATCTTTACTTCCTCACAACGAAGTGAATAACCATTATTTCCTGAAATAGAGGGGATTTTTGACAAATCAGCTTTCACAACCACCGCCACAAATAATCTTGTACTTACCTATCATTCTTTGCGTAAAAAACGACACACTGAGAGATTACCAACTTCCCCAGCTAATCATCTTGCGCTGATTGCTTTCTAAGCGATAGGGGGCAAGAAGCTCTGTGACATGATTGGTGGCGTATGATTTAGCCTCTTGCTCTATCATCGGTAATTCGTTAGCAATCCTGACCACCTTCCCAGCAAATTCCGCCATTACGCCATCACATGCCTTCCCAGCATCAATAACGATATGCACCAGATCCAACTGGCTTTTGCACATGTCCCAAAGAGTCGAATATTCGCTCTCCCTGATTACATTTACGGCATCATTAGCCCCTTTATTAAGCAAGACTTCCAACAGGTTTGTCGGGGTAACGAAATCGGCTTTAAGTGACAATGTTCTCTCACCTTTTATCGACCGTAAGTACTCTTCGTAGTTTTGCTTGTCTTCCAGCAAAACTAAGCTATGCATAGTTAGAAGTGATTCTTGAATAGCCTCTTCAATAATACTGTCATTTGACGCACAAAAAACGGTATTTGTGTAGATCACTTTGCCATCCATCCATGCCCCAACCTGCACTTTAAGACTGATCGGGTTTTCTTTGCTAATAAAAACAACTAATGCAGAACGCCGTGCACAAGAAGGTTCACCCCATACGTGTAACTTAACCTTCAGATAAGGTAGCCCCGGTAGCGGGATCTCGACCAAACGAGTGGCGATATGATCCATTGCTGTTTTTACGGCTTTTTCAATGATGTCTAGCCGATTGCACTCGCTGATTTCTAAACCAGTTTTATCAATGATGTCGCAGGCTAATTTCTGAATTTCGTCTTTCATACCAACTCCTAGCTAACAGATGAAAGTATTCTTACAGAAAGATAAGTAATCATCTACTTATTTTAGCGGCACTTGTTACGATAGCGCCTTAATGCCCAAAACCTTGCTTTGCAACTCCAACTGTTTGGTATACGGTTTTGCCCGATAATAGGCTTTGATAATTTGTTCTGGCGTTGCATCGCCTGGGTCGAGTCCTTCCTCGCCCAAACATGCTACTTTGACATTAAGACCAATACTGGTCAGTCGCCTGGCTGCGGCCATAGTGTTGCGTATAGCTTGCTTTTCACTATCCCACATCATGATCACATTACGTAATCCACGCGCCTTGAGCGTCAGGAACGCGCCTAACTGATCTTCTGCATCCTGAGTGGTGTTACCAGATAGATGCATCCCGAACGTTCCTATCGGCTCCACGTAATCACGTAATGTTTCTTCGTCAAAAATAGCTCGTTTAACCCCCATAACATCGAACGCCCCCTCACAGACAACTACAGTCTGTTTGCCGACTGCATTATGGCCGTTGTAGAGAAACTTACCTGAAGCTGGAAGTTGCATAGGAAAGAGGTAGCGGCGTTCTGCTGTACCGGTAATGTCTCGTCCCTGAAATGTCTTCATTACCCCATCCAGATCGTAAACCGGTATCAGTATTCGCATATCGAATATCTGTCCTTTAACCTGATCTGTATACGGATCTACATAGGCGTGCTTGCCTTCGACGCAGTATCGTAGGTCAAAATACTTTGCCATTTCAGGCGATATGTTTCGTTCAACCAGATAGTCTGGAAGACGGCCATCTATAGGAAGCTCGTAATGACGAGGGAGTGCAACTGGCCCCTCTAACTCGACTGTGCTTGCAAGCACTAGCTCTTCTTTCTTTGGTGCCCACCCCTGGGAAAGAAGAGCGTTCTGCACATATTCCTCGAACTGTCGTCGTGATTTACCGCTGTAGTGCTTGAGGAAGACCAGCTTATTGAACTGAATCTCTTCGGGATGATCACCAGCGAAGCATTTGCCGACGCCACTGGTCAGATTGAAATATACCTTCCAGTTGGAGCTGCCGCATACCGGACACTCTTTGATATTCACTTCACGACCGCGAGCACTCACGCCTCCACGTCGATAAACGATACCTTCAGTATCCAACCATTGTTCAAAATCTAATTCGGCAATTAGCTCTTTCAGCTCGCTCACGATAATTCCACTTTTAACAGGCAATATTGTGACCAACCTAAATGTTGATATAACATAAAGGCTCATGTGTTTTTCTTTTGTGGTTTGGCAAAAGAAAAGTTGTTTCACCAATGAATCAAGCGTGGAGGTGTTCTCCACGCTTATTTTTTAGGTAACGTCTAAGATTCGCTCAATGAAGCGCATTTGTTCGAGGTTTTGTTTAACGCGAATGCTGATCCCTCCCTGCTGGTTACGTGAACCAGCAAAGTAGAGACGAGCCTCTCCTTTCGCTTCTTCTTCTTCGGTTTTGTTGATCGTTATTACCAGGTCAGCAATACGTACTTTTTCGATGTTGTCGGCAGCGTGCATCATTGTGGCAACTTCTGACGCGCCACCTTCGCGGTTTGTCTGCGATGCCGTGATCCCAGCAACGTTATGCTTGTCATAAAGAGCACGTAAATCGGTGTAGATACTACGAATGTTGGCGCGATCATCACGAAGGTCATAACTGGCACGCATCAAATCTGCGTAGTCGACAACAACCATGTCAGGCACCATGCCGTTGGCTTTCATGCTGTTAAGCATACGGTCCAGATCTGCCGGTGACATACTTCCTGACGGACGCTCAACCACCCACAAACTACCAATCCCCTTCGTGGCTCCCAACTCTGCCAACTTACGATGAACCTCATCGCGCCGTTCCACCAGCTTGGACATTTCTGTCTCCGACAATCTTGCATCAAAACGGTCGGATAAAATGGTGGTGTGAACCTCCAGCGAGAGATACAGAACATTGTAGCCAGCAAGCGTTGCGTTTATGGAAAACTCACCCATTGCGGTCGATTTACCGGATTTAGCGAACCCCATGAAGAGCACCATTTCACGCTTCGCCCAGCCTTTTTGGTACAGCAACCTATCGAGCAGAGGGAGTCCAGTTGTAATGCTGTTTGGCACATACTCCTCTGAAGCCTCATATTCACGCGCTTTCAATCGTTCACTTGCGGAGGTGTAGTAGTCATAGATTCCGGTCGCTTCGTTCGATCCAATCTGCTGAACCTTGGCCATGATTGCCATCGCTCCCTGAAAGTCGCCTTTCTCTTTCAGTTCAGCAGCCTTAATCAGAGCATCATCAAACGCTACACTTTTTGCGAAGGTTGATACCTGGTCAACCATGTACGAGGTATCGGACAATTTTTCTGCAAGGATGCGCTTAAACGCAGCAACAACATCGGCGAATAGTTCCTCACGGATAGTCTTATCGCGTTTCGCACGCTTAAGCATATCCAGAATTGCAGATGAAGAGGGCGCGCTCTTGTACATACGGTAATAGCCCGAAACCATATTAACCAATATGGCATTGGCCGCATTGGCAAATTGGCTAGGCACAACCAGATCTCCCGCACGAGTAAGAAACTCGTGATCACGACAAAAATATGCCGTCAGTCTGTTCTGGAAATCTTCATCAAACTCTTCGGACAGCCCGCGTCCTGTATGGCAAAGTTCGGTCATGTGCTTTCCTTTGTTTTTTAAACAAATTGTTTTCTAGTATTAGTTAATTAGATAGGGGATCAATAAACCGCCGTGCTTCTTCCAGTTCTTCTGGAAAGTGGGCGGAAATAAGGCGCTCTGGAACGATTTCCATTAGCCAGATAGCGGAGAAAATTGCGCGTATGCGCTTGCTGCGAGGGATGGTGCGCAAACGCTCCAGAATCCACTCAAAATAGCTTTCCTGAATCGGGTTGAACTGCATGTCTCCCATATGCTTAAAGCTAACCAGAGAGTCATCCAGACGGGTTGTTGCGCGTCTGGCTAATTTCTCTTCAAATATCTCAATCAGTTCTGGCTGCCACAAATGCTGTGGGCGCGGCAGCTTGTCCCACAGCCGTCGTGCAGCTGCGGAAAGAACGGTGGAGATAAAGTAGTCGTATGAGCAGCAATAGCGATCCGCAAACTGGCGTGCTTTCCATAGCGACGTTTTATTGGCAGTCGACAACTCCTGATAAGGCAGGCGTTTTAACCCGGTGGTGAACGGAGCTGTTTCAAAGTGTTCGCGACCGTGCGTCAGCATGATATTTGAGTACTGACGTTTGTATGCCTCCGTAAAAAGACAGGTGGCCATGAGAGGATGCATGTCGCGGTAATCAAACCACTTCGTCTCGAAGAGTTCAGCCTCGTCTTTACAGCGCGACAAACCAATGTTTTCAGCGACCCACTTGTCCATAACAGCGGTATTCCACTCTGTCATGAAGTCGTACTGGTCGTTGTCGATGGTATCGAAAAAGATTTGGCTCATGTGGCTCACCTGGTAGGTAGTTACTTACTTATCACAATGAGCGGATGATAGCGACTGGTGGCAGTTTTTGGAAGTGGAAACGGAAGGGAGTTGTTCTGGTGGTGTCTTTTAAAAGACCTGCTTCCGTATATATTTAATAAGTTACTTATTATTTATATATACAGAAGCAGGCATAACTTGTCGTCTTAGACGCCCAGAAGCTCTACACTTTGAGCCTGTTAAATTGATTAAAAACTTATGTGTAAAATAGAACGCATTAGTCAGTAGCAAAGAGATGCAATAATGGACGATTTATCGGTATACGCGAGATCATTGGATAAGGCTAAATACTATGTTTACTGTCTCTATGATACAGAAGACAAGATGAAAAGACCGTTTTACATAGGAAAAGGCAAATCGACTCGTTGTCTCGATCACATCAAGTATCCCGATGACTCTCCCAAATCCATGCGGATCAAAGAACTTTTGGCTAATAAAAAATTAGGCATAGATATACTTCGTCATGGTATGGATGAAACCACAGCCAAACTTGTTGAGGCGACATGCATCGACCTTATGGGGGTCGGAGAGCTTACGAATAAGGTACGAGGAAGTGGTTCCATGATGGGCAGAATATCACTGGACGCCTACCATCACTTAGTGCTGCAAGAGGAAACTGAAATTGCTCCTGAGCACGCCGGTCTTGCCTTCCTGCTAAACAGCACCTACAAGTCAGGAATGTCCGCTCTGGCATTATATGAAGCTACGCGTGGCGTATGGGCAAAGGTTCCAAGAGACGAGAATCTCAAATATGCCTACGCTACATATGGTGGGCTGATAATGGAAGTTTATCAGATTGAATGCTGGGTCAAAGCCGGTTCTCAGCAGTACTTTACAAGGGATATAGCTCTTGGCCCCGACACAAAACGTTATGAATTTGTTGGCAGAATAGCCGATGAGCATATTAGAAAACTGTATGTAGGCAAATTAATCAAGAAGCCACCAAGCTACGGTAGCCCTTTTGTGAAGGTTGGGGTGGTTAGGACTGAACATAGTGTTAGCGCGGCATAAAACTGACATTGTACTCATGCATTGGCGCAATGTACGCGCCAATGCATGATTTTTAACCTTTCTTCATCAACTCTCGTTTGATTTCATCGGTACGCATCGTGACATCGGCAGCGGTGATCGCCTCGTTAAGTTTCACGATGTCCTCGATTTCCTGCGGTGTCTTCTCCGCAAGATGGAAAATAGCAGCACGAATCACGTCAGAACGAGTGAACTTCTCGAAGCGAGGGATGAACTTCATCATCTCCAGCAGTTCGAAGTATTCGTCCTCCAGTGACATTGTGCGGCTTTTAATTTTCTCTTTGCCACGAGTCGGGCGTCCCTGTGGTCTGACTGGTTGGCGCAAAGGAGTTGTGTTCTTAGCCGGTGCATCAGGCTCTTTGCGCTTTGCTAGGTCACCCATTTTCATGGACATTATTCTTTTTCCTCCAGACTCAACAGATAATCTACAAATTCTTCAAACTCGGCTTCCGCCTTTTTGTCGCGCTCGCTACCGGTCATTTCAAAGATAGAACGACCAGACTCTTCCGCATCATCATAGACGTTGCGGTTATATAGATTGACTGGCGCAGACTCGATGCCAAACGTCTCAACAATCTCTTTAGCCGCCAGAATGCGAGACACTTGTGATGGCAAAGCCGGGCACTGGTTCATGACCGCGCGGACCTTCACTTTATCGTTTACATTACGAACATTGTCGATAATAGGATCAATGTCACGCAGAGATTTCAAATCACGACGCTTAGGACGAAGCGGGATAATGATAACGTCGGCCATCAGCATCGCTTGTCGCTGAATTTCGGAGTCAAAGCCACCAGCATCTACCACTACATACTCAGCTCTACCCTGAAGCGATTTTAGGTGCTTAATGATGTCATCCTGAACGTATGCAAAAGGAATCAGCTCAAGGTCTTCGTTCTGTCGACGGTCTTCACACCAGCTTGTTGTCGTGCGCTGAATATCTATATCAGTGATATAAACCTTCTTCTTCTTTTTGACTTTAAGGCAAACGGCAATTTGCTGGGCAACGGTGGATTTGCCAGGCCCGCCCTTTGTGCCGCCAACCACAAAGATCTTGGTCATTGGAGAGTTCCCTTTGCGTATATAATTATCGTCTGAAACAACTTGTTTTCTTATATGTGATATAGCCTAAATGCCTACGGCTGCGGTGTAAAGGTTAAATGGTAGGTTGTGATTAACAATTGGCAATCATAGCTTGTATTTGTCTGTTGAAAAAAGTAACAATGACCTCTATATTACAAGTACGGTGATATGCCGTACACAATTTGATAATGCACACGTAATGGGCTATAGCCTTTTAAAGTAATTTTTGAGTCGAAAACTCAGTTTGAACAGAGGAGATTGATGGCCTTCCTACATCACGGCCATCAGGAGGAATACATGTCAGCACTAAAAAAGCAGCGCATCGATTTGAGATTAACCGATGACGATAAAAGCATCATCGAGGAAGCTGCCGCAATGTCTAACCAGAGCATTACTCAGTTTATGGTTAGCAGTGCATCTGAACGTGCCGTGAAAGTTATAGAGCAACATCGAAGACTGGTTCTGAGTGAAGAGTCCTGGAATCTGGTTATGGACGCTATAAGCAATCCTCCGGCACCGAACGACAAGCTGAAACGAGCTGCTGATCGTCTGAAAAGCATGGAGTAGTTTACTCGTGAGCAATACAACGATAGAGATTTTCTCTGGAGAGAAAGATTATGATCTAAACGGTTTTGATTGCGGCGAAGAGTCACTAAACGCCTTTTTAGCCAACCACTTAAAAAGGCAGCATGAGGGAAAAATTCTTCGTGCTTATGTGCTTTGCACTCAAGAAGAAAGGCCAAAAGTGTTAGGATATTACACTTTGTCAGGTAGTTGTTTTGAAAAGGAGTCCTTACCTTCAAGAAGCAAACAAAAGAAGGTTCCTTATCGGAATGTTCCAAGTGTTACTTTGGGTAGGCTGGCTTTGGACAAGTCCCTTCAAGGTCAAGGATTTGGCTCAATGCTTGTAACACATGCAATGCGCGTTGTGTACAATGCATCTCTTGCTGTAGGCATTCATGGACTTTTCGTTGAGGCGTTAAATGACAAAGCCAAGGCGTTTTATAAAAGTTTAGGCTTTATCCAGCTGGTTGGTAACAACGAGCGTTCTTTGTTCTATCCTACAAAATCTATCGAAAAATTGTTCGAAGAATAATGTGTTCCCCTCATTTGAGGGGAACTTCGACATCACCAACCACAAACCCTCTCTCCCATCGTATTGTGAAAAAGGATTTGGCGTTCGGTTTCTTCAGTCATTACATCATTATTGCTGATATAGATAGGCTCAGCCCCATCGCAGAACAACACGCTGGCTGTTTGTGGTTTAATGACGCACCCACTTATCATACAACTCACGATGAACGGCAGAAGCATCTTTCTGACGTATTTTACTGCTCGTCTCATTCACCACTTTCACTGTGTTTTGAAGTCGTTTTCTGTCTTCCTGTTTTGCCTTCTCTTCCATTGCTCGTCGCGCCGCATTTCCGCCCATCGTGTAAGCGCCGACCAGAACGAAAAGAACGGCAGCCAGCGTAATCAAAGCAACTTTTAGCTTTGTCATCAGGCTGCCTAGCATATTAGACCATCCCTTTCTGGTGTCTTCTTACCTGCGACCAGGCAATGAATCCGGCCACAAAAATAGTGGCAATGCCGAAGATGATGCGTACTGTATCCCCGCTAGAGATATGACCTTGTGCTTTATCCATAGCAGCGGAAACCTGCGGCATAACATCGGCCAGCTGCGCCAGACCAATACCTGCTGTAACAGTTGCGCCTGCGGTTTCTTTAGTTACAGGAACAGCCTTCACGGTTTTCACCGGCTTAACAACGCCAGCTCGACGCAGACCTTCCTCAATAACTTCTGCCGCATACCAGGTGTTCAGCGTTTTTAGCGGGCCTCGGCCATTCTCGTGGCGAATGATTGCCTCAACCAAAGGTCGAAGGATGTCGTAATCATGCAGATCGATGATCATGTCTGCGGTTACACCAACGGCTTTAGACACCTCATTAATGTAGGCGTCAGTATTATTTTCATTCGGCGGTGCCCAGCGTTCAATAACTTCACGAATGGTATCGATACTTGAGCCGTCTTTTGCGCGACGTTTGTCGTGGTAGGTAATTAGAGTCACCGCCAGCGCACGAATCCCCCAAACAGGGTCTTTAAACGTGCAAAAGCGCGGTTCGTCTGGATTCGCAACCAGACCTTGCCACGGTGATCCTTTATCAAGATTACCGGGGTTATTATTACGAATGCCTCTCGGAGTCTTCATCCTTGATCTCCTGTTATTGCAGTCCATTTTTTACGCCATACGCGGCTAACCCCAAAAGCAGTGCAGTAATAATGAACGACGTTATTTTAGAAACAATGCCGCCAAAGAACCCACTGGAGATGGAATCTAACCGGTTAAGGAGTTTGTCCAGATTGGAGTGTTGAATACTATGTTGCGCCGGGGTCATATCACCAAAGTAGGTTTTCAGCTGATCATTGACCTCCTGGCCAATTTCTTCACGTAGCTCTTTACCTAATTTACCAACAACCTCCCGAGCAACGATCGCGGCAATACGCTCAACTTGCTCTGTTGTAACGCCCGCCATCTCGTTCGACATGTTTTCCTCCATGAAAAGTCAAATCGGGATGGCGGATTTATATCACATTTCACCCTTTTGTTGTAGGTGTGTACTTACCTATCTATGTATATACCGTTTAACGGCTGTTCAAATTCGTATCTAGTAACTCACTAATATATCCCTATGATTGCGGCTGTGAGATCGCATTTTAAACCTCACAGCCATATAAATAATGTCTAAATCAGTTACTTGTTGCCCCAACAGTACCGGCAAATTTCAGCCATTGACCTGACGGACTTCTATTACTGCGGTAGTGATAAACGAGGATTGCGTTTGTCACTCCACCGTAATCAGCTTTATGTGACGTTGTTAAACGAATTGTATAATCACCGTTAGGTAGATTAAAAACTTCGATTATAGATTCTGCTAATTCTACAGCACCAAATCCCGTTATATTGTTGATACTGCCAGCATTGAATCCCATAGCATCGCCAAAGCCAATCCAATATCTTTTGCTAAACGCCCCATTTGATTTAAGGTGGCTAATGAATGTGGACAAACTCATGCCCATATCCCCACCTGAAATAGAGGAAGTTCGCACAGTCATGCTTGGAAGAGCACTGCTCTTCACATAGGAACTTAGAAGATTCGTTACCTCTGTTTTCGTATAAGCATTAAGGTTAGCCGCAGTCAAAGTAATATCGGCAGAGCCATCAAACGCCACACCAGCAATTTTCCTTGCTGTCTGCAATTTTGTGGCGGTGGCAGCATTACCAGTAGTGTTCTGGTTCCCATCTGCATTCACACCTGGGATGCTGTCTTTTTTAGTATATATCTGAGTCCAGTCCTCTTCGAACCCATAGCCATCACGTGATGAACGGTAATACAATCCACCATTTTTATAATGCGCTCGGATTTGGAGAGTCCGACAACTACCTACGCCTATATAAAAATTTGCAACGATATAAGAATCCCTGGAGCGTGTAACATTATACGCACCTGATTCGGCATTCCACGGGACCGCACCACTAGTATCGGCATAAGTTCCAGTAGCGCGTCGAGCAAAAGCAGATACATTTGCAGCTGTTAGTGTTATATCAGCAGAACCATCAAAAGACACGCCGCTTATTTTTCTAGCAGTTTGCAACTTCGTAGCTGTTGAAGCATTACCGTTCAAACTACCATTTACGCCACCAGTAACATTTAGTCCATTACCAATGGACACAGCACCGCTGGTATTATTAATTGTAATAGGTCGCAAACCGTTCCATGAACCTAATGTGTTTCCTGATGCTGTTAGCATGAAATATGTGTTCGATCCATCATTACGGATAAAGAACCCAAAGCTACCGTAAGCAATGCGGAAACCATTTGCATATTTTGAAACGATCTCACCAGAAGACGTTAATCCGCCAGTTAACGCTCCTCCAGATAGTGGTAAAGCTCCGACATCAGCCGCAGTAGGCTTGTTTTTAGTGTTATACGCTCTGCGCCATCCTGGTGAATAGCTCGTCCCGTTAAATACATAGATAAACTCCGCATTAGTGAGAGCACCGGAAACACTTGTCGTTGTGGCCGTTGTTATGCGGATCGTATAATTGTTTGAGCTACTACCGTTATTAAATACCTCAATAACTGCGCCAGCCAGTGGAATAATGCCGCATCCTGTTTCGCTGTCTGGTATGGATGCACTATTTGCATACGCCCAAGCACAACGCGCTATCCATGCCTTTGCATTAAAAGCACCATTATTTTGCAATAACGTCACTAACTGTGCTGTTGTTATTGCTCCGCCATTACTTCCTGTAGTTAACCAACCAGTAGGAGATGCCGGGCAACCTATATTTGTTGGCGACAAGGAAATATTTGCCGAGCCGTCAAACGACACCCCATTGATAGTACGCGCAGTCTGCAACTTCGTAGCAGTAGCCGCGTTGCCCGTTGTATTCTGATTACCAGTCGTATTAACACCTGGCAAATTAATATTCGCAGTACCATCAAAGCTCACGCCGCCGATAGTTCTTGCCGTCTGAAGTTTTGTAGCAGTTGCAGCATTACCAGTGGTGTTCTGATTACCCGTAGTATTTACACCTGGAAGGTTGATATTTGCAGAACCGTCGAAACCAACTCCACCGATAGATCTTGCCGTCTGCAATTTCGTTGCTGTACTTGCATTACCATTTAATGTTCCGGTGATCCCACCAGTAACAGACAACGGACCTGAAACTGTTCCTCCGGTTGTTGGCAGTGCTCCAATATCTAACGGCGTCGGTTTCTGATGTGTGCTATACATCGTATAAACAACACCATCGGTAACGCTGGAAGGCTTACTAGCTGAATATGTTGGCGATGTATAAATAGAAACTGTCGCATTTGCAGTACAATCCCAATGGATATTTACACGAGTCGCATAATTGCCAATCTCAACGTAAATATCATATGTATCGCCGGATGTGTTGATCCAGGCGAAATTCGTTAATCCGACAGCTGTACGCTTCCACAAAGCACCTGTAATCCCTTTGGGGTTTCCATTGCCTGCTCGTAGAACCAGTTCTGAAATGCCTGCCTGATGTGGGGAGCCGACGTTGTAACCAGCGCCACCAATCAATGCGATGTAAACGATGGAACTCGCTTGTGGCATTGTAACAGTAGCCAGTTTGAACCACCCGGCCCCGCCAGAGAAAGACATCGTTATTGAATTTAAAGTACCAATATCTTTCGGCGTTAATGTGATATCCGCAGTCAGTGCTTTCCCGTTAATTTTTCGGTTAGATGGCACCCTGCTGTTCGCATTGTCATTGACTACTTTAACTGCTTTTGGCGTTGCGGCCAGCGATTCACTGGTGCTGTCGACAGCACTGCTAAGTTTCACAACACCTTTAGTTGTAAGGCTTGCGTCTTCCATCGCAACTGCACCGGCAATCTCTTCAGCACGATCAGCAGCAGCTTCCGCACGGGTCGCAGCGGATTCAGCAGCAGTTTTGCTCTGAGATGCTGCCGTCGCACTGCCTGCCGCCTCTGTTGCTTTCGTGTATGCCGTCGTGGCGCTGCCCTTCGCTGCTGACGCCTGTCTGGTCGCCTCATCTTTTGAAGCAGACGCAGATGATGCCGATGACGCTGCCGAACTGGCGGACGATGCGGCTGCCGTTTTTGAGGATTCTGCACGGGTTTCCGACGCTTTCGCGTTCGTTTCGGATGTCTTCGCTGCGGAAGCAGACCTCGCTGCTGCGCTGGCCTGTTCAGTGGCTTCGCCAGCCTTCGTTGTGGCTGTTGAAGCAGACGATGCGGCACTTTCTGCCGATTTTCCGGCGGCGGTGGCACTGGCTGAGGCCTGCCCGGCACTTGTTGACGCGGCACTGGCAGACGACGCAGCCGCTGTTTTTGAGCCTGCCGCAGCCGAGGCGCTCTGTCCCGCTGCCGTTTCAGAAGACCTGGCGTTCGTCTCGGACGTTTTTGCCGCCTTCGCGGAATTTCCTGCCGCCGTTGCCGAGGAAGCGGCATTACTGGCGCTCGAGGCTGCGCTCGTTTCTGATGATTTCGCTGCCTCTTTTGAGGCCGCCGCATCCCGGGCTGAGGTGGCAGCTTCTGACGCTTTCGTGGTCGCGGTGGATGCAGAAGTGGCTGCTGATTGTTGTGACGCTGCGGCATTCGTTTCAGATTTTTTCGCAGCAGTTGCACTCGCACTTGCGGCACTTTGTGAGGATGCCGCAGCGGATGCACTTTGAGACGCTTGAGAGGCTTTTTCTCCAGCGGTATTGGCGCTTTCTGCTGCTGCGGCAGCACTGGCCGCTGCCTCACGAGCTTTGTCGCCAGCAGCATCAATCGCGTCAGTGTTATTTTTATACCACTCAACGTTTTCGTTGTGCTCGTTGACGATCTGCATTAGCGGCTTAACGGTTACTTCTGTACCGTCTTCACGCTCGATTGTCACCTCATCCAGAGCAGTCAACCAACTGCGCATAGACTTGGAATCAGCCGACATACGCGACATTAGTGCTGTAAAGCGCGCGCTAAACTGTGTTAAGTCGCCTTCATAGGTCGTAATGATTCGGCACGGAACCTCAGACTGAGTTTCGCCGGTATAAGGTTCTGAGAGAACAATATTCGTATCGCTTATTACGCGCTTGATCTCATACAGCTTATTGTCGGGGCCAATGACGATCATCCCCGGCAACACACCATTAGCTGTTACGTTCCAGGCTGTCCCTGCCCCAACCAGAGTATTGCTACCCTGTGTAAATGTGATAGTACCTTCCCTGTACCACATGTTGAATATGCTCCTTGATTTGGCGGGTTATCCTTGCCCGCCATTAAGTAAATACTTACCTATTTTTACCGATATAAAATTTTTTTTCCACCATCACAGACGGCCAATTCTTACTCGTAGGACGTTGTTATCGTCATAAACGTCAATCCGCTGACCATTTATAACCAATCTCCCATTGCCGCCGCTATTACCGTTGATCTCAAGCGTTCCATTTTTGCCGAACCGCCATCCAGATCTACCGCTAACAAAATTGGTAGATTGCAGATCGCCTACTTTTGCATTGGTGATTGTGCCATCCTTGATATACGCTCCATTCATATAGGCGATACTGTTTTCGATAACAAATGGCGTTGTGATCTTCCCGTTAACAGAGTTGACCAAACCAAACCTGTCCGCCTGAACCAAAAACTGAGATAGCCCAGTGGTGTCAATACCAAGCGCAATACCGGCAACATACTTCTGCCCTCCGCTCGTTGAAGTCTCCATTTTCAACGTCCACGCGGTTGATACTTTTTTGTTGGTATCAGCAATAGCTGTTGCCTGCTGTTGAATTGTCGCGGTATTTCCATCCACCTCTGCTTTCAGAGTATCGATTCGCCCACTCAGAGCATTATCTGCCTGCGTTCTCGCTGTCGTTTCAGTTGTGACCGCCGCAGAAATGTTGGCTGCTGTTTGAGACTCTAAGTTTGTGATTTGAGTCGCCAATGCAGCATCTTGCTCTGTACGCGTTTTCGTTTCGGTTGCTACAGCCGCTTTAATATCCTCTTTGTATTGAGAGGTCAGCTTGGTGATCTGAGACGACAACGCCGAGTCAGCATCAGTTCGAGCCTGCGTTTCAACTGCAACGGCCGCACTAATATCTTTCGCTGTCTGTGCTTTTAAACTTGAAACCTCTTTTGTTAAAGCGGTATCACCATCTGCACGAGCCGTTGTTTCTCTGGCAAGAGACGCCTCGAGATCATTAGCTTTTGCTGTAAGAGACGTAATCTGGGTAGACAATGCACTATCGGCATCAGTCCTTGCTTTTGTCTCTACAGCAACCGCTGCGGCAATATCAGTTCCGGTTTGTGCTCGCAGGCTGTTAATTTCTCGTGAGAGCGCCTGGTCAGCACTTGCTCTGGCCTCCTGCTCCTGAGTGATGGCCGCGGATATATCACCGTCAACCTTTGACTGAAGCTGGTTTATTTGTTTGGCTAACGCAGAGTCCCCGCTTGCTCGGGCCTCCTGCTCACTACGTATTGCAGCAGAAATATCATCATCAACCTTTGCCTGAAGTTGGGTGATCTGGCTTGCCAGAGCCGAATCTTCCGTTGCTCGGGCTTCTTGCTCTTCCTTAATAGCTGCGACGATATCGTTGCTTACTTTCGACTCAAGCTGAGTGATCTGTGTCGTCAGAGCTTCATCGGCAGATGTACGAGCCTCCTGCTCTGTACTAATCGCCGCGCTGATATCTCCTTCAAACTTAGATTGCAGCTGAGTGACACGCTTTGCCAACGCTTCATCGCCATCGGCACGAGCGGTGGACTCTTCCAGAATACTGGCCTTAATGTCTTCGCCAATTTCTACGCGAATTTCCTCAACCTTCGTGGCCATTGCAGACATATCATCAGCAAAGGTTTTCTGTGTTGTTGCGATCTTCGCGTTATTGACCATCTGCTTGTGCTGGTCTTCATCTTGACGAAGAGCCAGGTCAATATTTGTTTTGGCTAACGCCTCAATGTTCGTAGTCAGTTCTGCACTGGCACGATCGACCTCTGCAACCGTCTTTTTCATTTCTTCAACGGCAGCGGAGCTTTCCTCTACCGTTGACTGCAACACTTCCAGTTGTTTAGCGTTTGCAGCATCGCCTTCAACACGAGCCTCGCTTTCCTTAGCAATAAGAGCCGCCGCTTCATCTCTTGCAGCCTTTATTGCCTCGACTGTATTAGCGAGAGCTTTATCGTGTTCAGATACGGTGTTTTCGATTTCAACAATTGCAGCATCAGTAGCATCAATTTTTTCAAACGCTTCATTGACCTTGTCGATCGTTGCCGAAACCTCACCTTTAAGCTCGGTTTGTGCGTTCTCCAAAGCATCGCTACGCTCGTTGAATTTTATTTCAAAATCCGCGAGGTTATCGCTGAACTGCTTATCTAATTCAGCTATATCTTCCTTAACGTCGTTTACCGCCCCCTCCAAAGATTCGACGCTCTGGTTGATATGCTCATTTAACTCGTCAACTGCTTCTTGAGAGGCTTTGCTGTTGATGTCCTCAAGCAGAGCCTGACCAAGCTCGGAAGATGTAATTTTGCCAGTCAGGAACGACAGTACATCGCGAGTTGTCGCCTCTGTACCCAAGTTTGAGTTCGGAGGACTTAACATACCTCGCTTGTTCGATGCTCGAACCCAGTAATACCACGTTTCGCTATCCCCAAGACCAGCATGTGTAAAGGTGGTGCTTGCAGACTCTGCGATCAGTTTCGCCGTATCCAGATTGTTGGTCTGGGATGCGTAAACATTAATGTGATCAAGGTCTACCGAATCTGGATTAACCCAATTCAGTATCACATTACGATAGTCTCCAACGGCCGTTAATGACGTTGGGGAATCCGGCGGTGTCATTGTGCCCAACACCTGATAAACGGCACTGATAATCTCTGTTTTTTTACCGTTGAATGAAACCGCATACAGCTGGAAGTCGTAGCGTCCATTCTCCGCGACATTAACGATTTCGTATTGCTCTTCGGTTACACGCGCCGATTGCCAGTTCGATACATTGTTTTCATCAGAACGTCGCCAACTGATCCAATACTCTGGAGATTTCCCTTCCCATGTTGCAGTCAGTTTTACTGACAGGTTGCCCGGGCTTGAGAGATAAGTCCCTTCAGTGATTTGCAGATTAGATGGCTTGGAGTAAGTTGGGTCCAATACCGTCGTATTCTGCGGGATCAGCGTTGCACCATTGTCGATTGCCTCATATTTAGACGGATTGTTCTCAACAGCGGTGATGTCAAAGCTACCCGGCGTTTCCCCCTGCGCGATGTTAACGATGCGAACGCGCATAGGTTCGAGGTCTGGTTCTGTAATAGTCCAGACGCCGTTCAAAACAGGCGTTTCAGCCGAAGACAGGGCTTTTGAAAACGTAACTTTTGTTATATTTTCGCCAGTTTCAAGAACATCGCGTTCAACGATTTTGCCTTCCTGATTCAGTATTCGAATAAAGCAGCCGCCTTTGGCTAACGACACAGGCGCATCGAGTGTGACGCTGTTTTTGGTAAACGCCACAATTCGACCTGAGTTACGTTTGCCTGCGCGATATTTGTTCTGAATCAGAACGGTTTCACCAGGCATCAGAAATGACGCGTCTAAGCCGGCAGTAAATGTAATTACATCCGACTCCATTCTGGCGGTATATAAAAGCCACAAACCAACTCGGTGAGCCTGCCCTCGGCTTGTACAGCCAAATGCTACGACTTCTGTTTTACGCTCACCATAACGGCGCATTGCGTCCTGATCTTCGACGTACTCGATGTTTTGCTTATAACCGTCCTCCTTGTTGTTGTAGGTTACGAGCGCAACGGATGGGCGATCTTTACGCGCAGAACCTTTATAGGTAAACAATCCATCTTTGACGTTAGAGTTGGTAAACATCATTACCGGATCTGATGGGCTATCCTGCATGATGTTAACCATCCCACCAGCCCAAAACACCATGCCGCGGAATGCTCCAGCAATATCCTGAATTAGCCGGTATGCGTCCTGTCGACTGGTGATCTGCGTATTGATTGCAAAGCGTTTCTCTTTGCCACCAAAGCCATCATCGACCTCTTCGTCACAATATCGACCAATCTGGTACAACTGGCCAAGGTCAATCATAGATTCCGACACATACTGACCAAGGCCATATCGAGCATTGGTCAGCAAATCAAAGAGAATCCACGCGGGGTTCGAAGAAGACAACAGCTTAAAAGTGCCATCCCATACCCCAGCGTAAGTGTTACTGGACTCGTTATAGTTTGAAGGTACTCGAATTTTTAGGCCACGCACCAGATAAGAGCGAGATGGCATGGTGCTGCCGAATTGCTCAGAGTTTACCTTCAATCCAACCAAAACAGAGTTTGGATAGTTCATCGGTGTATCGACAATTTCCCCGATTGAATCCACCCATGTATCGTTATAGAGATACTGGCTACTGTTATCATCGGTAATACGGACCACACGAACCTTGTATGCTCGTCCAGGCTTAGGCAGCTTCAGCTCATAGCTACGGTAATAAACGCCGGTCTTCTTTGCTGTTAGCTTAATGCCAACGCTTTTTTCACCTTCAGCGACCACATCTACAAATGTTGAGTCGCCATTTGCTATCTGGAACTTGTACTCAACAGTCGTACCGTTCGTGTCACCAGTTTTTTTATCTATGCTTCGCAAAGAAGGAAACTTCATGATGACACGAACCCGATCAGCTTCATCGTTATCGATTGAAACCGTTACATAATGTGTTTTTTTTAACTGGATATTGACGGATTTAGGCGTTTCAACGAAATCAAAGCCAGACATTGGAGTCTGGTCTTGTGAACCGTCGCGAAAATCCCATGTGATTCCGCTGAAGTTGGAGGAACCGTCTTCATTTACAATCGGCAGATCGTCGATAAAAATAGATCTTGCGCCATTTACTAAGCCGCCAATTACCCCTTCCCCAAGAAGATCGAGGATAGCGGCCATTGCACGAGAATTTACGGTATCGTCGGCTTCAACCGGTGTACGGCTGGAGCTTTTGCTGCTTTTTTTACCACCCGCACCTGCAATAAACAGCGGTAACTTTTTCTTCTTGAACTGTTCCATGTTCAAAAAAATCCTTGTTTACATTAGCTGGTCAATCGTGATTGAAGAACTCACAACCTGTGAGCCAACCAGAATTTCCTCGCCGTAGATAAGTTGTACTGGGTTTCCCTGGTTTTCTGTATTTTGAGGGCCGTCGAAATAATATGAGTTCGAATTATCCGCTTGCCTCACACTTTCGTTAGTGGCTTGCGGCGATATGATTTGTGATATACCACCCATCATCAGTGACAAACCGAGAGGTGCTAAAGCAGGCATCATTACCGCCGATACAACCAACAAAGCGGCGCCTACTACCGTCTGAAACCACCCAAAAGCAGATCCGCCGCTCCCTCGCGGAACAGGGGTAATGCGGATTTTTGCAATGTTGTCAGACTGCCCCATCATCTGATATTCACTCTCGTCCACAGACCACTTGTGGCCCTGTTTATTGGTGATCTGGATGTGGTAACGGTCATAGGTTTTGATATTGCGCTTCATCCATGCTTTAAACCCAGGCTTGTTGGCCTCAATTAAATCCAGAGCCTGTTTTGTATTGCGCACCTTTAGATGCCAGTGGCGGCCAAAATGTTTGGCCATAGGGCCGCCAAGCTGCACATGAACTAACTCAGACACGTCTCATCTCCCTTGAGCAAGTCTCTGTGACGCAAGTGATGCGTCGTATGTTTCTGATACATCCCGCCGTAATAAGCACGACAACTAAGACGGTCGATCTGGTGATGAAGAATCATTCCATCGCCGATATAAACCGCACAGTGGTCAGGCATTTTTCCGTATTGGATAAAGAAGACGTCCCCACGTTGAGGTTCTGTTCCGGGCGCAAGCCGTACCAATCCTTCGTTTCGGTAGTTCTGGTCGAGAATGTCGTTATCGCCGGTGTACCACGATGGAATATGCAGGTGTGCGTTCGGGTTTAGTTCGACGTTAAACTCACGCTTCAAATAGTCCCGACACAACATCCAGCAATCGAATACGCCAAATACATACGGTCTGCCCAGGTATGGCATTTCGAAACCATCAGGTGTGATCACATTCATCTCGCTAAAATGGAAAGGGGCATCTCCCTCAACATTCTTGCGAATAGCCAGAATCATCCACGGAACTTCCGTCGCTTCACAGCCTGCACGATCGGCATCAGATGCTTCTGCTGATTCATCAGTATGTGAATGCCAGATTGCGATTACGTCACCTGCATCCTCTGCCGCCATAATGTCGTCAACGTGCATTACAAAAGTGTTCTGCGGGTTCTCTGAAACATTCCGCGCTTCCATAAAGCGATATTTGTCGCCATTAGTTCTAACCAGAAAGCCACACGCTTCATTAGGGTAGCGATTTATGGCGCAGAGATAGATTTGCTGCATAACGTCAGAGCCAAGCTCAGGGATTGCTTTATTACCCATACCGCGTAGCTCCAATAAATCCGCCAAAATGGATCACACCGTCGACAAAATAATTCCGACGCGCATTACAGGCGTCATAACGTTTTGTGCAGTAATCCGCACCAGACATAGACGTCTGCTGGTTATTTTTGTCGATATATGGACCGGTATAGCCGCATTCTGGCCCTCGGTATTTCCACGGGCAGGTGTTTTTAATGATCTGACGATACGGCAGTTGCACCCCCATCAAATCGAACACACTGGACAATTCAAACTCGACAACCTGATGAGTTTCGAGAGTTTTCTGTTCGATAAACCACATTTCATCCGGGAAATGTTGGTTTGGATCTGCTGTTGGGTTGCCGTCTTTAAAATTAACGGCATCGAGGAAGCGAGCCAGTGTCATCTTGCGAATAATGCGGCAGCCAACAAGATCGTCGTTTGCCTGAACTTCCGCAGAGACAGTTCCGGCAAAGTTCGATACCTGAATTTTTGGACGTGGCAACGTTCCCTGGCCAGTTTTGTCAAAGCCTGATGCTTTGATTGGCCACGGCTCGTATGTCACTCCTTGCCAGACGACCGGTTGCATCAGTTCGTTTGTTCCGGCGTGGAAGAATAGCTTCCCCCCTGAAGTTGTGTTCGACATATCCAGTACGAACAACTCAATGAGTGCAGAGGGAGATAAGCTCTGAATATCAGCTTTAATTCCCATTGTTTCATCCTTGAAATAAGTAGGCGCTAACATCCTGTCAGCGCCACAATGATAGTAAATTAGTACTTACTTATCCAGATACTTAAGCCTCAAATACTTGTCTGAATGTAGCAGTTAAGACACAGTACCCCTGATATCGCTTGACCGTATGACTGTCACATACAACTACAATCCGTTTTCCTCTTGGATTAACCCAATAGAACGACTCAACGCCTGCTCGCTCAGTCAGGAAGTCATCGATTGCATTAATTTCGTTGTATGGTCTGGTAAAGGTTAGCGACCATTCTTCTTTAATACGATTAAGACCTTGAGCCTGTCGTTGCTCGTAGTCATCACCAAAATTAAGTACCGTTACATTCGGTTTTACGCTTTTCTCAGATTCGTAATCTGGATACCAATTAAACGTCTGTCTTTCCATCTCACATCCTTGTAAGACTGCCCCGTCGGGGGCAGTCGATAGTTAGTTACGTTGAGTGTTTGGGTTGAGTGATCCGCCAGGGCGTTTCTCTTGAGCGATAGTCTCAAGCGCGATTGCTTTCATCCGTTGAGCGGCATTGTTCCATATGCTTTCTGTATCGCCGGATTCAGTTGTGCTACCGTCACTATGGACGTTGATCTCAATTGATACAGGAGAAAGAACATTTCCTCCTCCACTCATACCATCGGTACTGAGCGTTACAGGGATTGTTCGACCATCAGGCAATGGAACATACGCCTCATTCATATCGCCTTCCCCAAACAACGCCAATTGAGGTGAGTTGGCGATACCGCCTTTCTGGTATGCCCGGAGCGGGATCACGCCGTCTTTTCCGAATATGCCACCATTTGCAAACTTCGGAATTGCAGGAATACCATTCGTGCCATCGGCAGCAGAACTGGTCAGATTGTTGAACCCGGAAGTTGAGCCAGAAGAACCGGACATCAATCCATCGAATCCACCACCAGCCCATACTGAAACCAAACCAGATGCAACTGTCGCGCCGAAATTCAACCACTTATTACCAGAGCCGGAAGCATTAGCTCCAAGCATTGCAAACGCGGCAGACAGAGCGCCGGTAACAGAGCTGAGGTTCTGCATCGAGAAGATGGAATCCTTCACTGCTTTTGTCTCAGCATCTTTGGCTTCGGTGCTATCAAATAGCCCTGATACCCAGCTACCAATCGCATTTGTTGCTGTGCCAATTGCGCTGGTGGTCTGCTGTGTCGTTTGCCCCAATCCAGTTACCGAACTGGACGTCTCCTTCGTGGCTTCTCCTACCGACTTGTCGCCGTTAACAGTGTTGCCCATTCGTACCCCTTGATTGGCAACGGCGGAAGCAACCCCGGTGAGCAAATTACCACTCTGTGAACTACCAGCTGCGGTGGTTCCCATCCCCAACATGTTCATTAGAGGCAGCGTGATCTGCGACTTCACGACCATATTGGTGATATCTTTCAAAATGGACTGAGACAGGCTGGAGAAGCTCATCTTCCCGTTAATAACGAAATCAGTCAGGACATCCGTTAAGCCACTAAACAAATCAGTCCAGGTGCTTTCGATCTGCTCTGCCAGGTTTTCGTATTCCAGTGCCAACTTCTGCGTCGCAGTCCCTGTCTCTTTAATGAGCGCGGTATTGCCAGCAGCAATAAGTTGATTGATTTTCTTTGTATAAAGCGCCACGACTTTAGGATCAGACGCCTTATCACGAAGTTCTATCAACGCTTTGAGATTGCGGTTGTAGGTGTCTTCGAAATCAGCAACTTTCTCTTCGCGAGACGGCGTATAGCCAGCACTAATAATGGAATCCGCCTCCGGTGCCCAAGTGGAGATCATCTGCTCAACATTGCGGCGATTAAACATCTCGCGATATTCAGGTGTCGCATTTTTGAGGTCTTCAAGACGTTTTTTCGCCTTGTCGATCATCTCTTGAGTGATGAACTCGTTAGGAACCGCATTAGCCAAATCTGTCAGCGATTTCGTTGTATCGCGAAGAGACTGATCAAACGATACCGTAGCCTTAGAGCTTTCACCCATTTGCCCCATAAGCTGATCGGCTTTGTCCAGAGCCTTCTGGTATCCGGCTGCCAGTTTCTGTTGCGCTGCCTGTTCCTTCTTGGCCGCACGCTGCGAGGCGTTAGCTGATCGTTGGGCTGCTTTCTCGGCTGCTGCTGCATCCTGTTCACGAGCTTTAGTCAGTGCGGCAATGGCTGCGGCACGCTCTTCATCGCTCATTTTCTCCAGAGAGCTGGCACTGGATGCTTTCTGCAAATTAAGCTGCGTCTTGAGTTGTTTAGGCCCAATAATCGGCTTACCTTCGAAGTCCATCATCGGAGTGCCGTCAGGCAAAGTACGTTGATAAGTCGCAGAATCCATCTGGTTTCGCATATATTGCGCCAGCGCCTTCTGAGCAGCTTTATCAGTTGTACCTAACCCAAGAACATCTCCATTGACTGACATTAAGCCATTACCACTTTTGGCCGCGTTATCCCTCTTAAACTCTGCCTGAGTCAGTTCCTGAGCGACGACTTCCAAATTCTCCTGATAACCACGAATACTGCCTTGCAGTTTCTTGATCTGCTCGGTGTTTCCTTCCTTTTTCGCTTTTTCAAGCTGATCATTAAGAGTGGCTATTTGCCCCTCGACAGCATTCTTACGAGAAGAAAGTGAATCAACCAATTCTTGCGCTGGTTTCAGATAGCTTTTGTTTACCGTTTCACGTAACGGTGCCAATAGCTTGTTCTTTTCGTCATCTGAAAGTGAACCGTCATCCTTGATTTTCTGAATCTTCTCCAGAGCCTCCTGACGAGATTTAACGAATGTTGCCGCAAAGTCTTTATTCTCTTCGAGTATTTTCTCTATCTGTGATTCTGCCGCATCTTTTGCAAGACGTTTTGCAACAGCTGTGTCTCCACGTTCAATAGCCCCAGTAGTTTTATCGAGTTCCTTACGAAGATCATTTAGCCCAGTTTCTATTCGCTTCCGTTCATCCTGATCAATCTTTACTGTGGTTCCGGCCATACCCGGCCCATAAACCACCTTTTCGCCAGATTTTAACTGTTGTTCCTTTTGCGTGATTTGTTGCTCGAGACGCGCTTTATACTCCGCCATCTGTGCACGTTTGGCCGCCGTCATCGCTTCTGGTATTTTCCTAATCTCGTCAACGACCTTTGAAGTTTCGCTACGAAGCATGGTCATATACGTGATTAAGCCAGCAACAGCGGTCATTGCAGCAGTGAAAACAAAACCTATCGGATTCGCCGCAATAAACGCAGTCAAGCCAGCAAAAGCGCCTTTAAGCCCCGTAATCGCCCCACGGATGGCGAAAATAAGAGAGGGGATCGGAGCCAGCCCCATACGTGCCGCACGATTGAATCGAGTTACTGCTGTAGCGCCGAGGTTAAATGGAGTCTGTATGGCGGTCGCCATAGTGGCAAAGGTGCTAACCATCTGGCTCCCAGCGCCAACTACCCCCATGATCCCTGCTCGCATCAGTTTGAACGCAACCATCGCGGCCACGACCTTACCGAGATTAATTACCAGCTCTTGGTTCTTTGCTAACCATTGAGCAAGCTGACGCAACCCATCGATTGCCGTTGTTAACCCCGAACCTAAAGAATTGGCAAACGAAATCCCTTCGGCGCTATTCATGATTGAAGCCAGTTCTTTCATCCCCTTCGATAGAGAATCCAGATATCCGGCCTGACCAACCCGATCAGCAAATAACGTGAATGACGTCTGAAGTTGCGCCAGCGCACCTGTGTAGGTTTGCATCATGTCTTTCGCTGCGTTCTCATTCTCCGCACGCAGACCAACAAACATCAGAGACAACGCCTGTTTTGCCTCAACCGTACCGCTGGCAACGGCTTTAGTCAGTTCCCCCATAGTGATGCCTGCGGCGTCTGCCATTGCCTGCATCGCGTTAGGAACGGCTTCACCTAATTGCTGACGTAGCTCTTCCATTGACACAACGCCCTTACCGGACATCTGCTGAACGGCCACAGCCGCACGTTTCAACAGCTCACTATCACCACCAAAACGAGCAACGGAGTCCACCAGCGCCTTCAGAGAACCATCGGTTGGATCTAAGCCAGCAGAACGAAACTTCACGAAGGAGTCTGTTAACGCCTGCATCGCGAACGGCGCATTTTGAGCCATGTCTACGATGTACTTCATATCATCAGCGGCAGCCTGGCCCGGGTTGGACTTCTCCTTATTCAACCCTCGAAGCATCACCCGCATACGTTCCATTTCGGCCGCAGCTTCAACAATAGGCTTCTGCCACCCAAACATGATGTCAGTAACCGTTCTGGCTGCATCTCCGATCTCGCCAAGCAGGAAAATGTTGCCACGAAGGCCAGAGAACATACCTCCTTCGTTACTTTTACCGCTATGGCCAGAAGCGCCGCTACGCCGCCCGCTACCACCATCGCCACTTCCAGATGTACGAACGCGTACCGGCTTGCTAATCAGTTGCTGACGTCCGATAACTTCGTCCATCTGCTCACGAACCTTTTTCAGTCCCTCGGCAGCCTGACTCGTTGTGACACCCCAATTACTGAGTCGCTTCGTCGTGGTATTAAGGCGCGTATTCATGCCACTCACGGACACAGAGGCTTCTTTGACCTCCGTACCAAAGCGGCTTGCGCTTTTGCTTGCATAGGTCGCCCAATCAGAGAAATCATTTAGCTCTGATTGCACTTTACGTAATGACGCGGTGAGTTTATCTACTGAAGAAGTTGTCGTATCGACGCGCTCAATCAGGGCTTTAAGACCAGAATTGAGGCTGGTGATGTTGCCACGCATTTTACGCGTAGCATCTGAAGCAAGCTCAAAACCGGCAGCTACATCCTGTAGTTTATCTGCCGTAGAATCGAGCTTGCTTTCCAGAACGCCAATGATACGGGCGACCGAACCCAAAGAGCGTTCAAAGGTTTGGATTTTTTGAGCAGGCTTTGTTACCTGCTCACCAAATCGAGTAAGCAGTTTCCCCGCACGATCGATTGACGCTGTAAACTGTTTGTCTTCCAGCGACAGGATAAACTCTACGTTTTGTGACATTCCCTTGTCATCCTCTGCCAAATATTTGCATCAGTTGCTCTTTGGCGTCAGGGTCTGCCTTATCCTGGCTTGGATCGTAGACTTTATCTGTTACGACTGGTCTTCCAATCCTGAGTTGCAAACCCTCCATGAACGCCTTCACAGCCTCGCCATCCGCCTGGGACGCACGAGCGACTTGTAAGTTGCGGACATCCTCTTCCGCACGCAGACGGTCTATATTGCGACTGAGCATCCAGAACATCGTGAGAGGAACGTTCAGTAGCTCTAATGGCGACACGGCGTAGTGAGCAACTACACGACTGAAATAGAATCCGAGATCTATTGAGACGGTCCTTGTCCCGGATTCATCGCGGGAAATTACTTTGCCCCTTCGCCAGCCGCTTTTTCGTTTTCTTCATCAATCACTTCCATAGCGAAGGTGAAGATCTGCTGGAGTTGCGGAACAGTCAGTTTTTCAAGAACTTCGTCAGGTACTGAAGGGATAACCTTACGAACCAGATCTGCATAAGCTGTCACTTGCTCAACAGGAGACATGTTCATGAGATCTTTGCCTTCCATCTGCTTGATGGAAACGAACAGACCTACCGTCATTTCAACGATGGGATATTCCTGACCGCCAAATTTGATGCTTTTCTTCGGAGGCAGAATGGAATCGAGATCGAGTAATTTGGTCATTGGTTAAAATCCTTTTAAAAGAGAGGCCCATCCTGAGCCTCTGCTTAATTACTGATTAATCTGCGGGGTTAATCGTTACTGACTTAGTTGCCTTCTTACCACCGCTATTGCTGGTGAAGGAAATATTTGTAGAACCCTGCGCCACACCACGTACCAGACCCGTTTGATCTACCGTGGCCTTTTCCTGGTCTTCGGATTCCCAAACACCGGTTTTGTCTGCGGCATCAGCTGGAGTGATTTCGGCTGTCAGTTGCACAGTTTCTCCAGCTTTTACGGTTGGAGATTCCGGTGAGATCGACACAGTTTTTACCGGTTTAGGGCCGCTCATTTTGCCCAGAACGCCTTCATCATCCGGGTATGCGCTGAACTGAACAGAGAACACACGAACATCATCAGACTGGTAGGTCATAGTGAAGTTGCCCGCGGTTGCCGCTTTCGGGATGGTCAACACATAGTCGGTGGTGTCCTGCGGAGTCAGAACCAGCTCCTTCGCCACATCAATCAGGTTAACGCCCTGTGCAGATGTGATCGTGACAGAGTTGTCATCTTCGCTCAGAGTAGAACCAGGCATCAGGTCAACCATGTTTTGGAGTACAGACTCAGCCAGAGGCGCGGTGATGGTAATGTTGCGCCCCTGAACTAATTCGGAAATTACGGTCTGCCCCAACTGATCGACGGTGACTTTCAGCGTTTCAGTGGCTACTTCAACCTGAACACCACCTTTGGTGTAACCCAAATCCACACCACCAAACGACACCTTACAGGCACCAAGTTTGATGTTTTTTACATGGGTATTAGACATTGATGGAAAACTCCTTTTTCCGTTAATTCTACGCATTCATTGCGCTAATAGTAAGTATATACTTACCGATTAACTTAATTCAATAAATAGCCAGCAAATTCAACAGGAATGCCTGCTTCTATTAATGCCCCATCATTTTTGGGATAAATGATTGGCATCGCCATCGGTCGTACCAGTCGAAAATAAACACCACCAGATTCCGTTTCCTCTACTGGAAACATCTCAATGATTTTATTGGCTTTCTCAACCGTCGTAGTAATTGACGAACCACGCACAATGATTGTGAATGATTCGTGATAAAAGCCCTGTAGCTCATGATCGATGCTGATACCGGTATTTGGGTTAATAAGCAGGACGCCAGATTTCACATTGGCAGGCAAGTAGTGACAGAAAATGTCAGTCCCGACCGTGCCAATCTTTGCCTTCTGCATCAAACTTGCAAACGCTTCAATAAACACATTAACCTCTCGTAAAACCGGCTTTTCTGGCAGCCTCAAGAATCGCTTCTGAGAACTGCTTCTCGCTAATTTCCACCGCTCTTTCCAGAAAGTGTGGCCCAACACGAGGTTTAACACCGGCAATTGGTGGGTTTGTCACGCTCTTCATTCGAGAAAGATAACCGAGTCGGTATTTACCCAGCTCCATGTACTTAGCATAGTCACCGACTTCTACGCCCGGATGCCCCTGACGTGGTTTTGCTCCAGACACAGAAAGCTCAATACGCAGCCCTGAATAACCTTCTTTAATCACCCTGGCAAAGATGGCTGTCTCCAGAGATCCGGTTTCCAGCGGGGCCATTGCACGGCTGAGACGCTCAACCAAACGCGCCAGCTTTTCCATGTCCCGAATAAGATATCGCTTAAATGCTTTCTGGCTGTTGTTGAGTCGATTCCCCGCACGTTTGAACTGATGCGCATCGTATTTCAGACCCATATATTCGCCCCTACTTCAAGATGCCCAGGTCTTCCTCGTAGCCCCCAGCGGCGATGAACACTGGACACCTTTAATTTTTGACCTTCAAGGATCAGTACATCATCAAGTTGTACAGCCGCTTCTAAAGGGACAACTAACACAGCATCAAACAGCTCCAGACTCGCCTTACCACGACTACCAGAGCTATCAGCACGAACTGACGATTTCTCATTACTCTGTTCGAACTTAACCACGCCGACATTCGTCTTCCTGACGAATTGTAATTGCGCCTCACCGTAAACGTTCTTTGCGCCAAAGCGGTAGATCGCAATTTCTGTTTGCCATGAAATATTCATGCTCTCTCCCTGTTGTTGTCGGTCGCTCTCATTACTGGCCAAAAACCCTTTAGACCAAAAGTAAATAATGCGACTGGCGTTACGCACGGCGAACAATCATACGGTTGTTGATGTAACTGACCAGCAAGCGCCAGGTACTGCGAGCCACATGCACGCTTGCGGCTTTACCGGTACGGTACATGTTGGTTGTTTCACCGATGGACTCTGACAAAATGCCATCCTCTCGTGCTGCGGCAACATCATTGCCATTTGCGATCTCACACGCTTCGTTGACAACGGCAAGCATCAACGCTTCTTTGAAGTAGTCAGGGAACTCTTCAAACTTCTCCTGCGTCATCTTTTCCCAATCGACTAAATCATGCCGGTACGCTCCATCTGCTCCCCACGGAATGTCATACACATTCAGCATATTTTGAGGGCGATCGTATCGGTCAAAGTCGATACGTAGAATTTTGCGGATTGAGAACGGTAAAGTTTTAATTCGTCTGGTAGCCTCAATGAGACGCTTGCGCATTAAGCCTTCACCATCCGACAGCAAAGTGTCCCCATTCAGCATATCGATCGCCTGCATTTGAGCATCAGCGACAGTTGCAAACGACTGTTCTGGTATCGACAGTTCAAAACTATTCAGCAGAACATACATTTGCCGCTCTTCATGCGTCAGACCCGATGCAACAGCCTTCACAATGACGTACCGCAGATCGCGTTCTTTCTCAGAGAGCTGGTTATATTCAGCCGACACGACAACCGGAATCGACATTTGACCGCTGGTAATTTCTAGCGGCTCGCCATCAACGAGAATAGCCCCGGTGCTGTCCTTTACTGTGTAGGTAGCAGATTCGATATCCAGCACGTTGAAGGCAAATGAAAGGGAAACAGCTTCACCGCTACGATACGAGTCGATCTGCGCCATTACTCACCGCCTTGTGCTTTCAGGATGCCTTCAATCATCTCGACAATTCCTTTCGCTTTGACACCAACCTGATTACCAATCACACGTAGACCGGCAATGCCTTCATTGTCTGCAATTGACTCCAACTCTTCTCGTGTGAAAGTTTGGATCTGTTTGGCCGGTTCATCTGGTGTCCCACGTTTCATTGGCACAATGTCAGGTGCTGCTGGCTCGGTAATCAGGTCTGCGGTCAACTCGCCACGATCACTGTATGCGGCAGACGGAGAAACATTTTTGCCCTCGACTGTTGATGCTCGCATTGAGGCACAAATCCTTTGCTGATCGATAAAAGGCAACTCCGCTACGGACACCCCGTTCTCGAACTGAACGCCACACAGCATTCCCGAATAACCGGAAAATTGCGGTTCTAATAAAACAATTTTTGCTGGTTTCATAACGCTTTCTCTCCACTTGGGCGGCTTTCGCCGCCCAATATTGATTATTCCTGTGCAGCAGTGACTTCTACGGTCGCTGTCGCTTTGTGGCTACCATCTTGGGTAGTAACCTCGATTGTGGCAGTACCAGCCGCAACGCCAGTTACAACACCGGTTTCGCTATCCACCGTTGCAAACTCGGTATTTTTGGATTCCCAAGTAACGGTTTTATTTGTTGCTCCTGCCGGCTCGACATTTGCGGTCAGCTGAACAGTTTTGTTTGCCTCAACGGTTGTGCTATTTGGGTCGATTTCGACGCCGGTAACAGCTACAACAGGCGCAGTTACTTCCACCGTTGCAGTTGCCTTTTTGCTGCCATCTTGGGAAACGATCTCAATCGTCGCAGTGCCAACTTCTACACCAGTAACGTTCCCGCTCTGGTCTACCGTTGCCTTATCTTCATTTTTGGAAGACCAGGTAACAGCCTTATTCGTCGCATTTGACGGCTGAACATTCGCTTTCAGACTGACTGATTTCCCTTTCTCAACAGAGGTTGAGTCTGGCGTTACCGTTACGGATTGAACGGCTACCGGATTTACGGTGACTTCCACTGAAGCGGAAAGCTGGGTTTCCTGATCAGTTGCAGTAATTTTTACTTTGCCTGGTGCTACACCAGTTACTAATCCAGTGCCGTTAACGGTTGCAATTTGATCATTCGCTGACTTCCAGGTGAATGAACTGGCACTCTTACCCATACTAATACCTGCACTAAGTTGAACAGTTTTCCCAACCAAAACTGACGGTGAAGCCGGGGTTATGTTTACGGATTGGGAGAGGGGAACCGCCTGCAAACAAGCAGATAGCTGACTTTGTTGCCGCTCGGTTAAAGGTTCATCGGAGATAGAATTGGTAAATCCGGCGCGGCACATATGCCCCGTAAAATCCGAAAATGCCTCTTCCGTAATCTTCATCTTTTGTTCTGGCATTTCTCGCTCCTACAAAAAGGGTGGGCGTATAGCCCACCCTTAAACATAGATAATTGCTTATCTACCACACTGATTAAATTTTTACATTGGTCAGTGCAGCGATAGCCTTATCGTGCTTATTCGCCAGAGAGCAGTACCACTTCACACGGGTACGTACTGCGTCTTTGTTCTGTACAGTACCAATGTTTTCAACAACGATACCTGCGTTATCGCCGCCATACAGACCAGTAACGCCGTTCTCTTCTGACAGATGCAGGCAGTAGATGCTTGCTTTGCCAGCATCGGTCGGGATGAAGTCGTTGATGATGAACGGAACGCCGTTATGACACAGCATCGGACGACCGAAGTTCTCCATCATGATTTCAGACGGACCTACGTTTACTGTACGCAGCAGCGCACGGTAAGCACGCAGGTGCTCTGAACGCATCATGATGCAGTCAGCACCAAGATCTTTCACCGCATCGACCAGTTCGTCGAACATAGAGAAAGTCATAGATGCACCGGCGATATCGATCTTCTGATCTGCGTGCATCAGGCGTGGAATGCCGTCAAACGCCTTGTTGTTGGAGCTGGAGTCACCCAAAATCAGGTTGCGACGGAACGCACGAGCCAGACCTTTAACTTTCTGACGAACCTGAATAGCCAACTGGTTGTTGGTGTCGGCCATAGTGGTCGCCAGGAATTTATCAACGTCTACGTCACCAGCCAGAATACGCAGTTTCGCAACGCATTCTTCGAAGGTTGCTGCACCTTCAGGGATGGTGTCGTTAACGTCGATGAAGGTAGCTTCACTCAGCGTTTTTTCACGGTTGTACAGATATGCCTTTGAATTAATTTTCATAAAAGGCAGGATGGCAAACAGGTCATCGCGATCGATGATAGTTTCGATCACACCCTGTTCAAGTTCGTTGTTAGACAGCTTTTCAGCTTCTTCACGCAGTAATGGCATCTATCAATTCCCTTTGATTTAGATGTTACTTAAGTCCAATTTTCCCCAGACCGGAGGCCAACTTATCCATAGTCGACTTGTTCTTCGGTTGGGATATTGTGTAGGTCGATTTGGAATGTGAGCCTACACCCTGCTTGGCTTCGCTACGCATCAATGCGTCAGCTTCCGGATCTGCCCGCACAATGCGTTCAATCGCGGATTCAAACGGCAACGGCTTACCTTCACCGTCAACCAGAACAGCTCGTTCTTTGTGACCTGCCGGTTTGTCATAACCCACTACGCTACCGTCTTCACCCACTTCAAAATGAGAACCGTAGATCACGCGGGCTTTTGCCGGGGTCATCAGAACTTTGTCACGTAGGAAGAGAGAGTTACTGAAGGAAGCGCCCACGGTCATCTCGACTAATTGAGATTTCAGTGATGCGTTTTCACTTTCCAGTGCTGCATAACGTTCGTCACGCTGTGCTAGCTCTGCCTGGTGTGCTTCGATCATCTGTTTTTTAACAGCATCGAACTCACCACGACGCTCCAGTTCAGCTTGCTCCGCCTCACGACGTGCGTTTTCTGCGGCCTGTTCAGCTTCTAAAAGCTGGCGAGCACGAGCCGGATCGATATCACCGTACTGAGCAAGCTGATCGGCCAATGTGCGCTCTTTCTCTTTGCGCTTCATGTTCTCCTTCAGCAGTTCAGCACCAGCTTTCTTGGTTTTACGAAGCTCGGCCAGTAACTCTTCCTGAGTCATGCCAGCGTATTCGTCATCGCCCTTCGGCTGCTCTTTTTGTTCACCCTGTTTGTCAGGATCTTGTGTACTCTGCTCATTATCAGCAGCTACACCGCCAGCGCCTCCACGCTCATGCGCTTCAGCGACATCCATCAGACCACGACGGGCCAAAAGCATTTGCCACAGATTCATAAAAATTCCTTTTGTTACTTATCACTCGTTCTCTTGAGTAGATGAGTCCCCATTCCCTCGGGGTTGATCTTGCCCGCTTTCTTGGGCTGCACCACGATCATAAGTAAGTACTGACTTATTTTCAAGGGTATTTAGATCATTTTTTGGAGGAAAATTCAAGAGATCTTTATCAAATTCCTTTTTCATCGCCTCAGTAATGTTCGGGAAAATCTTCTCAATAAGCATTTCCATCTGGTGACGACGTACAGAGTCCGGTGCCTGAAGTAATGACAGTTTCTCGGCAACAGAAAATTCATCAGTAAGGCCACGAATATCGAAACTTTCTGGATACGCAATTAAAGAGTGGTCTTCGTCCAGATCTACCCCCATCCATTTCGCAACCAGTAGCATGATTTGGCGTTCAGCCCTTTCCAGACGCTCTGCTTTTGTGACAAGCAAGCTATTTACACGCTGGAAGTCATACATTTTTGCGGCACCAGATGAATTATCGATTCCCTGTGCGTTGTCCTGCTTCGTTCGCTCACCAGCTACACCAACTGAATGGTAGATTTCGTTAATCACCGTCTTAATCGTAGTGATGATCATCTGAGCTTGTTTCGGGTCTGGTGACAGATAAAACGGCTGGTTTCCACCTTCAGAATCGTAGGTGAAGACTCGCTTTGTGCCCATTTCAAGCACTTTAGTGTGGTTTTCATCACCAGGTAAAAGCGACTGTACCGGTATAGCCAACTGGCTAAATGTCTGATCCTGAATAATGGCATCAAGGTTTGACAGATAGTTTGCAACCGCACGATCAAGATAAGCGATATCATCGATCAACGATGGGCTGAAATACGGTGATTCACTTTCTCCAATACAATCAACAGGAAACACAGGAACTACGCCGAGATTATGCGCGCCGCTGTCCTCTAAAATAACTTTTGCCTGACGACGACCTGCTCCACCAGCCCCCTTCTTCACTTCCTCACGGAACAGATACCACTCGTTTTGTGTCCACAGACGATAACGTTGGTATTCCTGACCTGTAGAAGTAAAAGGATCTGCGTCATCGCGAGCGACTTCCACAATTAACGCCCATAACATATTCCCGTCGTCGTCCCATGCCACATCCAGCATTTGCTGAGGTGAAATCCAGTAGGCGTAGGCGCGAGCATCTTTCTTTTTCTCGTCAGCTACTGACTCAACATCACCACTCATCGTGCTATCGACAACAACCCATATGCGACCGTAAATAGACGACTGCAAATCAATAGCGGCCATAAATGAGTCAATAGAGGCATTCTGGCGAGTCGCACGTTTCCAGAAATTGCGGATCTGCTCTGGTGCCTCTTCGATATTTCTATGAATGTCTTCTTTAAAGAGATATTTGTTGATGAGGTTTACCACCTCACGAGTGTGGTTGAAGCGATAAGCACGCTCAACTCGCTCCTTAAACTCCTGATCTCCCTCTTTAAAGTAACGAAAGATATTGTCTGTAAACCAACCACGCCCGCCAGCGTAAGTGCTGGCGAGGAAGTCCCAATGTTCTTTTTTCTTTTCGTATTCCGGGTGGCGTCGCACCACCAGATCCTTAATTTGTTTGTCGTTCAATTCCATTTGAATAACCTTAGATAATTACTTACCTATCGAGAGCCACCAAGAATAACACGGTTTTTGACTGGATACCTACGATGTACTGGATAGCCCAATGCGTCTGCACTATGCTCAATGCCACCTGTCTTATCCATATCTCGTGTTCCAGGCTTGTAGATGACTTTTTCCAATGAATCAATCAAATGCTTGCACTTCGGATCGATATACAGCCGGATATCTCCAGATGCGGTCATCAGCATTCGGTTAACAGCATTAACACGATCCGCAATTGGCGGGTGCTTTTTCGAATAATCGACACGTAAGAATCCCTTCTCTTTGAATATGTCGACGTCAGACTCCCCGCGAGCATGTTGGCGATAAGCACCTGCCGGATCTGGAAATACCGTTATCTGTGATTTCCAGCGCCAGAAGCGTCTCTCAAGCTCATCACAAACCTCTGCCGTGTTAGAGGAAAAGAGCACCAATTCATCAATTGCCCATAGCTCACCATTTGGCTGAGGTTGCAAAATTACGGAAGACATCGGGTCAATGTTGAAGTCCTGTCCTACCCATATAGGCAACCGAGGGTTGAACTGAAGCGGTTTAACATGCACGTTTCGATCGAACGGGTAGTAAACGCGCCCGGACATATTTTCAAAGCTGGCCAGGTACTCCTGAGCGAACGATTTAGGGTCCATATCGTTCTTAGCAGCTTCAATTTCCGCCGTAGGCACAAACGGCGAATCAGCAGTTACAAACTGCCAGCTCTTCCACTGTCCCTTTCTTTGCAGCTCTACGTTCTGGCCTATAGTCCACAGTTTGTGAAATTCCGAGAAGCCTTTTGGCGTACCAATGATCAGTGCACCGCCGCGTGTCGATGAAAGAGTAGGTCGTAACACCTTGTACCAGGTGTCAGCCTTCATATCCTGAAATTCATCAAGCACTACAAAATGCAACGCTACGCCGCGCAGAGTGTCAGGTTTATCAGCACCTTTGAGGGCGATCTCCGAACCGTTCTTCAACACGATTGTCATCGTGGTGTCGTTCTTTTTCCTAACCCACTTACGGGGCAGAACTTCCTGTAGATCGTCCCACAAAATCTGACGAGCCATCTGGTAAGTAGGAGCGACATACCAGACCCTTTGCTTTTTTTCCTTTGCCGCCGCACGAATAATAGTGGAGATCGACAACCGGGATTTTCCCCAGCGTCGACCAGCACAAACAACTTTAAATCGATGCGGAGACTGGAAGACTTTCATCTGTCCAGAATGCAGTTGCACAAGACTGAGCGAGGACGGGATTGCCATTATTCGTCCTCCCCTTCACTTCCATCATCTGTCGCATCAAATTCGCTTAGAGCTTCTTCTTCCAACGTCTCAAGCAATTCGTCATCGATGATTTCAGGCTCGTCGTCTTCCTGACGTAATTTCGCCACCTGGGAAGGCGTAAGCTCACCAAATACCAGGTTCGGAATTTCTTCCTCGTCATTTTCCGCATGATCCATGCCCAATGCTTTGGACGAAACTTCAAAGCATTTTGCAAGGGTATTACTGGCTCTCTGTAAGCTCTTGAGAGAATCCTCAATCGCCCCTAAAGGCTTACCCTCACGTTTGGCCGTAGTGACTTCGACCATCACCATCTGCCCCAACGCATACGCCCAGCCGTCATAACGTGTACGACGTTCTTCTATCTTTTCCGCACGGGCTTTAGCGCGAAGCTCTGCGTCAGATTTAAGAGACTCACGAACCATCTTCCCAACAGAGTCCGCGCCTTTCTCTAATCCTCGCTTTTTGAAATGTCTGGAGAGTGTTTCACGACGAATGCCGTACTCTTCCTCCAGCTTTGAGAGTGTATATTCGCCTGACGTCCATTTGGCTTCAGCTTCGGCCCACTCCGCTGGTGTCAGGCGAGTTTTTACCTCGTCTTTTTCGACCGTCATAGATCCCTCTAAAACACACAGAGCGCGTCCATGCGCTCTAAAACAACTTGTTTACTGCATATGCTAACCAACTTGTTTTCTGGGGTGTTTAATTAGGTCTGGGCATGTCTTACTAAGCCTGCTTCCGTATATATTTAATAAGTTACTTATTATTTATATATACAGAAGCAGGTCTTTAAATAAGCTCCCAGACCGATTACATCACCAGTAACTTCGCTTTGGCTCGACCTAAAGTGGTTAACCCAAGAGTCCGGCGGTGATAGCGATTGTCACTGCGTTGGCGCGTATGCCCTTTCTCCACCAGCCCCTTTTTTATCAGAGCGCGAATTGAGAACTGGATACTTTGCTTGGTTGTCTTGTACGGCAAAACTTCAAGCAATTCGTCCAGATCAAGTAAATGACCTCGCTCATAACCGAGATTGAGCGTTTTGATGATGTCCTTTTGTTTATCGGTTAACGTCATGGCAAATCCTTATGCCGGTAAAGCAATTTCTAACGGTTTATCCAAAGGTTGTTTGTCGAATGCCAGCAGTGGCAGCGTGTCAGGCAGTCGACGACCAAAGTCAGGGTTTCGGTACACACCATACAACGGAGACGTAAAGCTCAGGTTGTGAATGTCCTTGAGCAGCTTCACAATGCTGGCCTCGTCCACCAGACTGTCGGCAATGTCCTGAATCGTCGTGCCACGATTCCGCCCAGCTTTTGCCAGGGAACTGTTCTTGTGGTAGTCCGCCACCAGATCACGCAGTGCACGGCGACGACGAGACTCGCTCATTGCGAACAACTCTTTGACGATCGCCTCGTTATCACCCGGGTCGGAACGGAAATGGCGCTGGAATACACGCAGTGCACTTTCATAGCTCTTCGGTCGCTCAGGGCGGATGAACTTAAACCCTGCTTTCATGGCGAAGGGATTGTATTTGCTCATCGAGGACTGGATCTCAATGATTGGCCGGTCATGCATCCTGCTAACCAGGTTAATCATTCGATAAGAGACGCCTACGCCACGATACTGAGTATCCACAACTGAGCGACTGATCACCGCAAAGTTGTTATTCACGTACCGACCCCAGTACTGGTTAGCCACGGTGGTATTAGTGGTTGGTTTCAACTTAGGAAACATGCGGTGGCGAGGTGCCAACAGTAGTTTCGGGTAAGCCATAACCACGACGCCCACCAGACGGTCATCAAGTTCGCAGCGATAGTAAGTTGGCGCGAAAGGTTTGCCGTCTGTTTTGTAGTGAAGCGACTTAAGAGCGTGCCAGTCCTCTACAGTTCCCTTTGTGACAGTCATTCGCTCCAGAAAATCCAGATGACGCGGAAACTCTTCAGGGCGGTAGCGTTTAATGATGATGTCCGTCATAAATGAACCTCATCATGACTACCATTGTGATATTCCACCTTCACGCGTTCTTTGTAGTGCTTGGTGATCTGCATATCCGGGCGCAGCGCGTTCTTCAGGTCTTCGTGAGTCGTCGCCACCATTACCGTCGCACCAACCTTTCGAGCGGCACGCTGGAGGTTAGACGCCACAACCTGAGCGGTTACACGGTCGAGAACAGCGCCGAACTCGTCAGCAGCCCACACTTTAGCGCCTGACTCAATCAGTTTGGCAATCTTGAGACGATATTTCTGGCCGTCTGACATTTCAGAAGGCTTGCGAACAAACAGATATGCATCGTTCAGACCAGCCATAGATAACAACCCAAGCGCATCGCTGGTCGTTTTGCCCAACTGATCGATGACGTTAACCTCATTATCGAAGGTAAAATCATCGATGGAGGCTACAGACAGCCCTTCATCCTTCATCTGTCGTTGCAACTCGCGCAGCACAACGGATTTGCCGGAACCGGATTGGCCGGTGATGTACACCACATCGCCCTGCTTCACTTCCAGCTCCAGATTGTCGTAAAGCGTCCACTCTTTTTCGTCCAGGCCAAGCCCGAACGACTCAGCGATTTCCAACGTGCGCGTGGTTTTATTTACGCGTGTCTGAAACGATACGTTGATGATGTATTTGCTCATGCAGCCATCTCCCCGGAAGAGATCTTCTCCGCATATGCCACAAATGCGTCTACCCCGCTTTCTCCCGTCATTTCTTCCATATGGGCAAGCAAATCACCAACAACAATGGCAGAGCCAGCAGGGAGCGTTTTAAAGCCCAATACGTCGACAACACGTACTTCTTCCGCTGCAACTTCACGACTGATCTCGGTGTGTTCATCCTTCTGTCGTTTAGTTTCTTCGCCAAGATCGATAACTAGCGAGTCGGTGTCCATTTCTTCTGTCATACTGCCAACGAGAACATTCAACTCACGCTCTTCGAAGCCGAAAACCTCGATATCGTCCAGAACAAGCGACTCAAGCTCTTTCTGTAGCTTAATTGCATCGTAATCAATGCTGGCAAGTCGGTTATCTTCAAGGCGCTTTGCACGTACCTCGTCATCACTCAGATCATCGCGAACAATAACCGGCACGCGCTCAAGTCCAGCAAAAATTGCAGCCTCACGGCGGCCGTGGCCAGTAATAATTACGTCGTTCTTATCGACCGTAATTGGCTGGTCAAATCCGCGCTTTTTAATGGCTGCGGCCAGATCTCGGATCTGCTGTTCATCATGCTTTTTGGCATTCATCTCATAGGGAATAAGATCTGCCGGGTCGCGATATACGATTTCAAACTTTTTGGTCATTACATACGCTCCTTGTAGTAGTCGACCAGCCACACCAGAGCCTCACCAGCGTTCTCCATTTCATTACCGGTGTTAATAGCCTGCTCTTTGATGATGTTTTTTATGGTTTCTGCAACACGATCTGACGCATCGAAAGTTACTTTGAAGCGCATGGTCTGATGTTCCGCCCCCACACGTTCGGTTTTCTCTCGTTTGTCGGTATCGACAGGCCCATCACTACCACGAGACAACGCCTCCAGTGCTTCAAGGTCGATTGCCGCCTCTTTTGCTAAAACCATCGAGATTTCGTCGTCATACGGGGCGATTTCAGACAGTTGATAGTCAAGTTCTGACTGAATTTCTTCAATGAAGCGTTGCAATGCGATTTGGTCGTCTTCACCGTATCGCTCGTTGTCCACCAGTGACATCTGTTTAGCTACGACATCGCTAATTTTGCCCACAGAAAGCACTGGAACCGTTGAAATTCCTTGCTCAATAGCGGCACGCCAGCGATGTTCGCCGCCGAGGATTTCAAAAAATCCATCTTCAAGTTCACGAGCCAAAATTGGCTTAAAAAAGCCCAATTTTTCGATAGAACCTTTCAGTTTTTCAAAATTCTGCGCACCAACCGAATTGGTGTTCCAGGTATTCGGGCGAAGGTTGGCAACATCAACCTGCAAAATCGTGATTTTTACATCCATTTTATTGCTACAATCCACTAAGTAATCACTTACTTATTATAATAGCCAAATAACATACAAAAGGCACTAAGGAAAGAGGTTTATGACTGTTCGGATTGTATCTAACGCAGTTAATGCGCTTATTTCTGGCGCAGATGACAAGGTAAAGCAACTGGTGCAACAGATGTTGAGCTACGAAGTCGAGACTGGCGACTGGAAGGGCACAAGCACGATGTTCAACTGGAGTAAAAACTCGTTCCCTGCTGGCTTTGCCAAGCCTGTAGCGGCGAACTTGAACAAGGCGGGCATCAAATGTGTTCATATCCGCAAAGACAAAGCCCCGGCGCTTGGAAAACCAAATCCGGCGGTTAACCCATTCCCATACAATCCTGATTATGCGTATCAGGATCAGACTGTGGAAACACTGGTTCGAGAGGGAATGATGATTGCGCAGATCGCTACTGGTGGCGGGAAATCTAATGTTGCCTGCAAAGCAGCTGCACGTATCGGTCGAATGACATTATTTTTAACAACCCGCTCTGTTCTGATGTTTCAAATGGCCGAAAACTTCCAGAGATCCATCGACTACCGCGCCGAAAATGGCGAACCGTGGTTAAAGGGCCAAAAGGTTGGAGTCATTGGCTCGGGTGAGTTCCAGGTATCACGACATATCAACGTCGCTACAGTTCAAACTCTGGCAAGTTTCCTTGAAGAACCACCACGCGATGCAACACCAGATAAAAAGAGCTACCACCTCAAACGTCGGGAGCTAGTGAAACGCTTCCTTTCAAGTGTGTCTCTGCTTATTCTGGAAGAAGCGCATGAGTCTTCAGGCTCTAATTTCTATGACATTGCCAGATTATGTGTGAACGCAGACTATCGTCTGGCGCTTACGGCCACGCCGTTCATGAAGGATTCTACAGAAGCCAACATGCGTCTGATGGCTGTGGCCGGGCGAATTGAAATTAAAGTCACAGAAAAGTACCTGATTGATCGAGGCATTCTGGCAAAACCATACTTCCTTTATCATAAAGTTGCCTACAAGCCGGACGAGGCCAGAATCAAGGCAGAACTTGCCAACAAACACCTCAATTTTAGAGTAGGTATGAGCACTGCCTACCAAAAGGCTTATCAGTTGGGGATCGTGTATAATTTGGGACGTAATGAGGCCATTGTTCGCGAAGCATTGCTCTATAAGCAACATTCTCTCAATTGTATGACTCTGGTTCGTCTTAAACGCCACGGGCAAATCCTGATGGAAATGATGAAAGAGTCCGGCCTTAGAGTTGACTTCATTTATGGGGAATCGAACCAGTCGACAAGGCAAGCAAAGCTGAACAGTTTAGCGTCTGGTGAAATAGATGTTTTAATAGGCTCGACTATTCTGGATGTTGGTGTTGATGTGCCAAGCGTTGGTGCGGTCATTCTTGCTGGTGGTGGGAAAGCAGAAGTTGAAATGAGACAGCGTGTCGGTCGTGGCTTACGAGCCAAGAAGAATCAGGCAAACGTGTGTTTTATCACTGATTTCATTGACACTAGCAACAAATACCTGTTGTCTCACTCTTATGAGCGAAAACACATCATCGACACCACACCTGGCTTTGCGGAAGGTGTATTGCCTATTGATGGCGCATTCGATTTTGGAATTCTGAAACGAGATTAGTTATGAGCGAAAAAAAAACAACTTATTGCCAAGTGGCATTGTCTGATAAGGCCAATGAAAAACTTGGAAAATTTCAAATAAAACTCAAAGAGAAAAAAATTAAGATGTCTAAGGCTGAAGTTATCAATGCCATTCTGGAGACGATGACTATGGCTGAATTTGACAAAGTCACATCTGCTGTTGGGGTTTCCGCTAAGACGCGTGAGAAAATCATGCGCATCTATGAAAACTCCAATATGACAAAAAAAGATTTAGAGGAAATACTGAGCAGGTTGCCGTAACATTTCATATTTACCCCCTATCTACTAATTCTATGATGTGCTCACTTGTTAGAAAGGAGCACATCATGAGTTGGTTAAAAGAATTATCATTTGTTGACACCACTGGCGCTAAGAAAAATCATTCTTTCTGGAAAGTCAGCGATCCTTCTGATTTTCTTGTTGGCGCTAATGCTGCTTTTGAATTGCTTAACTTTTATCAACGTTATCCTGAAATGAAACACAGTCCACTCCTGTACAGAATAACAAACGATATGAATAGGTCTGGTTTATTATCAAGTGAGTCAGCGAAAGGCTTTTTTAGCAAAATTACGCCACATATATCATTCGATGCTGCAAACGAAATTGATTATCTATCCACGAAACCTCAAGAACAATTATCTGTACCACCTGAGAAAAAAGAAAGACGAATTGCCAGCATTGAAAATATATCGAAAGAGCTTCGCACAACAACGTTGAGGCTGCTGAACTTTCTTACGCTACTAAATTGGATAGATGATCAAACATTGATTCCATCAACCGATGCGTTGGATAACAGAGTCCTTAGGCTGAACAAAAAATCGCAATTTGGTTTTGTGTTCACCAAAAAAGGTGAAGATTTAATCAAAAGAAAATATAGATTATTGAATGATTAATAGTCTACATGCAGGTGTATGAGAGCACCTGCATGTGACATTCGTCACGTTTTTTGAAACATATACCTCCGGCTGAAAAAAGATCTTGATTGGCTGAACGATATTTGTAGGCTTACCTATGTTTAGAACCGGAGGCATGAATGGGTCACTTACCTTTTGATAAGAGATTTTTAAGTGCAAAGGAAATAAAGGACTGTGTGGATTTTTATCATAAAAAAAATAAACAGAAATCTTGCTTAGAAAACCCTAGACACCTAACTTCTTCTCAAAAAGAAGAGCACAAACTAATACAATACAGGTTAAAGACTTCACGTAAAGATCGTTATGAACACTATATATACGTGAAAGATATTGAAGGCACCAGGACAAATTGCGGAGTAGTCTTTTATCCTTTTGATATATCAAAAATGTTCGCTATTATGGACTCCTGTGATGGCGTGGCCCCTGGAAAATTGGAGTTGCATTCAAATTTATACACTTATCCCAGTGCTCGGAAATGGATAAGAGATAGCACGTCACCCTATGGTTTTTCTTTTCTTTTCAAAAATCATCTGGCATTAAAAAATTTTATCGAAAAATACAACAACTGCATATCATCAGGTGAATTAAGTTTCGACAAAGTCTGTAAAAACATAAAAAGAGATGACCTCTTAAAAGATATTTACAACAGAACTCAGAATAGCATGTAGCCACTCACTAATCATAGTCAATCAAATATGAAAGCAAAAAACTTAATGATTCTAATGCTAACCACGTCACTAATTGGGTGTTCGTCTTCGTCTATATCTATTTCAAAGGCAAAGGATGCACCTCAAAGCAGAATATTTAAATATCAAACACCACATGAGTCTAGTCTAACAATAGTTCGAGACAAAGGGCTGGTTGGTTCTGCATGTAACGCTTCCATTTTCATCAATGGAGAAACGGCTGCAAAGCTAGAACCTGGTGAAAAAGCAACTTTCTACCTTAACGAAGGAGAGTGGATCGTTGGGACATCAATTGAAAGTTCAGGTCTTTGCGCATTTAACCCCTCCAGGATGGAACGAGAAATAAAGCTAAAGCAGGGCGATTCGAAAACATATCGGGTTTTCACTACCTGGGATGGTACAATGGACATATTGCCAACCACTTTATAATGATATGACGACGAAAGATATCACCTACGGCATACCGGCTGAAGTATGGCCGCGAGACTACGAACATGCTGAACGCACCTTGCTCTTCTGGCGGAGGGCTAAATTTCCTGTAAGAGTCACTCTCGAAGACGGCCAAGTGTTTTGCATGTACGTTTATGGTCTCATGTCATCTCGTAACAAAGTTGACCTTTGTCCAACTCCATTTGACAAAGAAAATCGTATAAGGCTCCCACTTGAGCGCATTAGCACAATTGAATCAGGCGTAATTGATGGCATTGATTACGATTTCAAAGGGAGACTAACAATACACCCTGACTATGTAGACAACCAGCCATCACGTCGTGATTTTTTTAAGATATGTCGCAAGGCTTATCAAAACGGCCAATCTATAAGGGTCTACATGGCAGACGGCCGCGAAATTGAGGGAACGTCAGATGGCGTTGATGCCTGCCTAGTCACACTTAAGTTGAAAGACGGCAGAAAAATTCTTGTTTTCTTCGATTGGGTTGAACGAATTTTACCTTTTTGAGTTATGAAATCGATACTATTGACATCATTATTTTTAGTTTACTCAATTTCAGCCAATGCAAAGGATGATATTGCAATTATTAAGTCGCTGATGCATGACGTATGCTCAACGTCTCAGAATATTCCAGTTTGCATGTTTCAACTTTCAGCAGCAGTAAAACTAGGGATAAACATAGGTAAGACCGCTCAACTATGTGAACAGGTGGAAAATTATGAACCATGTGAATTGAACAACTCTTCATTGCTGTTCGTTGATGCGCTTTTTGACACCAATCGTAAGGCTGTAGAGTCAGTCCGATAAATGTATGAAGACGGCAGAAAAATTCTTGTTTTCTTCGATTTGGTTGACCGAATTTTACCGTTTTAGGATATTGATATGAAAACTGTAGCAGCATTCACATTCTTAACTTTCATTTTTAGCTCTTCCGCATTTTCTCAAGAAAATAGCATTGAACGAGTGCAACGTGTCTCTACAGAGTTGTGTTCAAAGGCGGAAGACTACGATTTGTGCATGTTAGACCTAAGCATGGCTTTAGGCGCTGCATATCAAGATGGACTGATCGTTGCGGGATGCAAGTTGGGACTTGATGAGTCTTCAAAAGACAAATGCGAAAACTCGGAGCGTTTTCAGGAATATATAATAAAAGAAATCAGGAACTATGCAAAAAAGATGTAAATTCCTATAAGGGTAATAACCGGCTAAGTCCGGTTATTATTTTACACGCCATTCATTTTATACTCTTTCAATTCTACCCCGTATAAATATATAAGGTCTAAAGCCGGAATCGATTATTTATTTAGGGAACACCTTCGACGATCTCGTATTTATTTCTAGGACTTTCGCCCTGCAAAAAAAAATTAAAAAACGCTTGCAATCTTTTTTCTCATATCGATAATTGGACTCATCGAAAGCGAAATCGCTAACGACAATTAAATTTTATACTAAGGATTGAAATCATGGCTAACATTATCATTTCTAAAAAATCCATCATTGAAGCTGCATCCATTGTATCCGACGAGCTGCGCGAAAAAGCAGATCTGGCAACTCAAACATATAATGAACATTATAAAAATGGTACGCACACCAAAGCAGACAAAGCAAATATGCAAGCTGCTACCACTAAACTTGCTTACTTCATCAACAACGTCGTAAACGCAGTAGAAGACGAAAAATTATGCTCTGTTTTCTACTATGCGATCAAAGCAAGTAAACAAGCGCCAGAAGTATTTTTCCGTGATGCAATGACTAATAGTTATTCACTGGAAAAACTGGTTTATCTGGTTAAATCCATTAAAGCTGGTAAATGTGTTTATTCCGTCGCTGATATGTCAGGATCTCGTGTATTCGCTTTAATCGATATGATTAACGACGAGATCGACACGTTCACCAATGGCGCTGTTTTCGATTTAATGAATGAAGCGAAAAAAGCGTGCGAGATTAAATTGGACGCTGGCTATACTCAAGCCAACCAGTTGATCAATCTTTGCGAACGTCTTGGACTTGTTGAAAAAGTCAAAGGAGCTGGGAGCGCGAAAGCTGGTACGCAGCAATATCGCTTTATCAAGAATGATTTCTACAATTATCTAGCTGATGCTTTCAAAGCGTAATTAATGGAATCAAGCGCCCACTATGGGCGCTTTAAAGGAGCTTTAAAATGGTCAGCTATGACAAGATCCGCGCGGAATATCGCGCAAAGTATCGCGCTTATAAACTGGAATTAATCGATGATTTGATCGCGCAACGCGACCAATTAAATTTTACGTTTTCTGATTTGCTTAACAGCAAGCGAGATTGCAAGCGCAAACGTGAATACTTACGTTTAAGCGCATTAATCGGAAAACTTCAAAATTCTATTTAATTTTTTTAAGGAGCTTGATCATGTTTGTTCTTATCGCTGGCGTTAACGTCCATAACGAATATTATGTTAATCGCATCGCTGGGATCGCTGGTTACGCTGGGCGCGCAGTCGAGCTTATAGATGAAACGACGCGCAAAATTGACTTATTGAGCGACCAGGAGCGAAAAAAAGCAGACGTGAATGACGCTGATATATTTTTAATGTTAAAAGCGTTTGTAGAAATGGGATTTGAAATCAGTTTACATAAATAAAATCGAGCGCCCACTATGGGCGCTTTTTTCGTTTCCAATACTTCCACCATAACGCGCCAATGATGGCGCTTTTTTTATTGTCTTTGACTCACTCCAACAACATAAAAATAAGCGCCAAAATAACGCCACAGACGAGCTTTTATATCCTTACCAGTATATACCCATTACTTAGCGCATTAACGCGCTTAAAACGCGTTATATTGCGTTATGGTGTATGGTTAATCATTGGCTTTTAGTCTTGCTTTATGATCCGCGTTTATTTGTCGGCGCGGATCGGCATTTTGTTTTGTTCCGTATCCGCTCGCGTATTATGTGCGCGTGATTTTTCACATAATCACACCACTTAATCACGTATGTGATTATGCTACGAAAGAAATCTGGATGTCTCAGGCGACGAAAGTCATCATAATTTTCCCCGCTCACCTGTCCGACAACCGCTGGTTGGATTCCACCAGCTTCCCGATGTTTTTTTCTACACAAAGGCGAATGCAGCCGTTTCCCGAAAAAATCCTGGCCGTTTCCCGTCGGCTCATGAATGCGTTCCTTGCCGTTTCTGAAAATTTCCCTGCGGCAGCTGGTGGCTATAGAGAAAGGGCCGTTTCTGGCCCTCTTCTCAGTTACACGCCATCAAGGATGTGGATGCGGTTGCTTGCGTATACATTCAGCATAAAGTTAGCGCAAAACAGTTTCCATGTATCAACGCCAGCGGTATACGTAATGTTTTTGCATTTAATTGCATTGTTGGCGATCCGCATCCCCTGCGATACTGCTTCATCGTCGGAAAATTTGAACGACGATTGAGTTTTAATCCAGACAGAAATCTGCGTAGCGAACTCAATCAACTTGGACTGGCAGAATCGCCCGGAGCGCACCGGAAAGACGAACGTTCCGAATCCAGAATTTACCACATACGCTTTCTCAAATACCCGCGAGTAACGACGATTGCCAATGATGTCGCGTGCAATAATGCATTTTTCTTGTGCTGACAGTTCTACCGTCTCATTGTCGCGCCATGCACCAAGTACTCGTTTTTCAATGTCAGAGAACGTTACAGCGATATTGCCATGTGCGGGTGCGTTTACAGTAGCGATAAAATTCATGATTAATTCCTTATCGTAAATAACAAATTGTTTTCTTGTTGGTGTTAATTATCGTTGTACGAATAAGGCGTCAAAGTGGAAAGTTGCGGTAGCCGGACGGGAACAGGTGGGTTTGTCGGTTGCCTGGAGGTAAGAGGTTGGTGTTTTAGCCTGCGGGAAACAGGATGGTCATTTAAGGCCACCAATGCTGGTGGCCTTAATAATTATCGCACGATTACGCTAAGGATCTTTTCCTCAACTGATTTGTTGTTGCGACTAAACTGCCTTGCGTATCTGATGACAGAAGAGGCGTTTTGCTTTCTGACCATCTCGGCTCTTTCCTTCAGGCGTTTCTTGAAATCGCCCATATTTACCACCAGGCGCAGAAGGTCAGTCTGTTATTGTGAAAGTCGTGGTTCTTAATCAGATCTTCCACAAGCTCTTTCAACTCCCCCACATCATGCCAGTAACCTTCATCGTACTCCTGACTGCCGAAGAAAAAACCTTCCCGAGTAGGCAAGTACTCTTCGCAATTACTTTCGTTTATGTGCATCAAATGAGCTTTCAGAAGACAAATGTCATTCATCGTTAATTCTAAAAGCTCACAATTTTCGACTTCACCTACGTTGCGCTCCATCCACCCAACGAGCGCATTGAACTTACAGAAGTAAGCAACCCGCTTTCTGGATGCCTCGTTATTCAGATCGTTTTTAGGCTGTGTCTCGATATAGATATCAAGTCCCATGATGGTTTCCTTATTAAGTTGCTTCAGTGAAATCATTTTCACAAATCAGATAAGGCAGAAAACAAATTGTTATCGGGTATAAGAAAATGGCGCGGTTTACGCGCCATTTAAAGAGGATTAAGCGAATACGCTTTCAGGGATTAAGGTGTCGGCAGGAATGCCAGAGGTAATGCGCAGACCGTACTGGCCAATCCAGGTGGTGCTGGTATTCAGGCTGGAGGCGAATACGGTGTTAACCATATTCATCATGGTTTCAAACACCTCTTCATCAACCTGGCGGAAGTAGTTCTCGATTTTCAGCAGCAGCGGGTCAGTTGCATCGAAAATAGACTGGTATTGAGTCTCGTACTCGCCGCCGGAGGCATCACCTTTACGCACGATCGTACTGGCCTGGACTTCGGCGCCAGTTTCGGTGTTGTACGTAACAACGGTGATTTTTGCCACATTCTTACCTTCGGCGGTTTCAGAGGCATAGTAAACATCAACTGTCAGTTTTTCGCGTTTAACGGTCATTTCACTCTCCGTAGTGTTTTGGTTATTTTTATATTCTATGATCGTAAGTATGTACTTACAATACAAAAAAAGCCCCGTAAGGATGGCGGGGCTGTCGTACTGTCGACTAATTACCACTTGCACATTATCAGGCTATTGCCATCACTGATGCTCTCTGAATTTCTTGCTGGGCCACGCGGTTAACTTCCATCAAAGCCAGTTCGAGCTGATGTTCCGGCCACATTCTTTGAAATGCCACCCAGCCTTTTCCACGCTGGCGACGAACATTCATTACATAACGAGTAAAGGTGTTTTTATCGAAAGACACCGCCGTTTCACGGAACAGACGAATAGAGGTTCCATTGGCAACGATGTCCAGCAAAGTTAATTGAGCAACCAGCGCAGGCTTCTCTTTTCTCTTCTGGTCTTTGTCCAGACCAAGAACCAATGATTTTTTCATCACAACTCCGTAAACAACTTGTTTTCTCAATGGCGTAAATAATACCAGTAAGAAAACGGCTACAAAGCATATTGATCAGGTGCATGGGCGATATGCAGGTTCTTCCCTGCGGCTACAGATTAAGTTAAGCCAGCAATGCTGGCTTTGGTTGGGGTTACTCGAATACTTCAAGAAACTCCTGAACGTCCCAATGCTGGACGAGGTGAAGATAGACCTTAGAAATCACGTCATTTTCGCTATCGCATGTGAAGTAGTACTTCTGGCTGCGGTTGTATGTGTCCACACAAAATTCGCTCATATCCATAAAGTCAGCATCTTCACCCATGTCGCAAATCATCAAAGCAGGTGCGTCATCACGAGTCATCAGCTCAAGCACCCACCGCGAATTGATCAGAGTGGAAGACCAACCTTCTAACTCATAAAACTGATCAAACTCTTTTTGAGTTAATTTCTTGATTTGGTTGATGTCGATATTTGCAAACATAAAGCAATCCTTAAACAACATGTTTTCTTGTTGGTGTTATTATCGCAATAACGCACAGGCGAAAAAGGATTTTATTCCGGTGAATGTGGTTTTGGCAGTGAGTTTTCAGGTTCAGTACCGAGTACACTTTTTACATTATTCTGATTTAGTGGCCGAAGGTGGCTGGTGGGCAGAATAATCCTCTCCCCGAAAACCTACTGAAATCGATTGTGACCCGCTGACTGTCTGGCACAATTACGCTGTAGCTGGGCATTCAGAGGGAGTCCAACGGTAAGTAAGTTCGCCTGCACGTGAGCGCCTCTCTTCTTCCCGCACATTACAGGTGGACAGCCGCAACTCTCCCTCACGCTATACCGGTACGCCACCGTTCCTGAACCGGCATCGAGCCTTTTCCCGAAATCCACACAGGCAACTCGACCGTTTCCCTGAAAATCCCCAGCCGTTCCCCGAAGGCAACCCAGCCGTTTCTGTAGCGGGATGCAACCTTTTCCCTGTATGGACCGAAGGCTGACCGTAGGGGTGTTACGGGGGATAAAATCAGGAGTTGAATAAATACGAAAAAGGAGGCGACACCCCTCCTTCCCTCCCCACTTATACATACCTGGCTTCTTCGCTATACATGTTGTGTTTTCTTCGTGTTTTATCTGTTTCAACCTCTCTATAGGCGTTAATGCTCACTCCTTCCAGAACGTTCTATACGGCGACTATTTCTGTTGGTGAATTGGGTGTGTTGTTCTCTCTGTCGGTGTATGTGGTTTCGTTCGTTTTGCGGTGGTTCTTCTATGGGGTGTTCTCGTCGTTTTGGTGATTGTTCTTCTCCGTGTATGGAGTAATGGCAGGTGGGCGATTCCTTTCGTTATTGTGTTTGAGTTGTTTGTCTGGAGTGTGTGAAGGGCTTTTGTAGTTATTCGTGTATTGGGTAATGGCGTTTCCCGTGATTGTTATGTTTCGTGTCTTTTGGGATTGAGAGAATCCTTGCGGTAACAGGCTTCGTTGGGGTTTCAGTGGTTCAGGTGTTTCTTCGTTGTTTGGGTAATGGCGTGTCGTGGGTATCGCGCGTATGAATGTTTTCGGATTGCCTGTGAAAGTTAGGTTGGTTGTCCGGTAGCCTGGGAAGAAGAGGTGGGTCTTTTCGGTAGCCTGCCATAAAGAGGTTGGTTGTTTTGGGAATGGCATATGTGTTATTTAGTTGTTTTGTTATTCCTGAAAATAAGTTGTTTATATGGTTATGTAACGCAACGGGAACGATTTTGAGCGTGTGTTTTTGTTGGTAGTGTGTTGGGTCGTCTGTGGTGAAAATTGGACGCTGTGGCGCTGTCTGCTGCGTAGAATTACGGGTATAAGCAGTGATGTGTGAAAACGTCAATTTTTTAGACCAAATCGGGTGAAAGCGTTGATGTTTCGTTGATCTGTTATTCAGTTGTTTTCTTATTGGTATAAACAACTGTAACCTATTGATATTTAAGGATGTGATTCCAGGCATGGAAGGGGAGTAGTGGCGATCAACGGATTCTTATAGAAAAGAATCAAATTGTGACCGCCATTATCAATGTTTTACTTAGTTTTGTTTAGCAGAGAGAGAATTTCATCACTAATTTCACTCGCCTGTTTGATAGCCAATGCAGTTACCTCTTCTATGGTTGGTGACTGTTGATGCTCATATTTGGTTTCGGTTATGACAATGTGTTCTTCACCAGAATTTGCGCATAGTGCCGCATTGACGATAAGGTTTGAGTAAGAATTTAGCAGAGCACTGTTGATGAACGCTTTCACGGTATTACTGTCTGCACCAAATACATCTTTTCTGACCGCTTCAGCCTCACAGCGAACCCCTGCAGCAACATCGTGAAGAACATGTATGGCCTTGGAGCTTGTTTGTTCACAGTACTCAATCATTATTGTCGAATTGTTCTGTTCAACAAATGATCTGATGCCTGACGATTTACCCATAGCATCGAAGGCAGCGTGACCCGCACTAGTAGAGATATCTTCATAGAGTTCTTCATCGCTATCTTTTTCTTCAGGTGTCGAGGTGTCTTCATCGTCGTAATAGATATTGCCTTTAATCAGTGTCTTGGACACTTGATATAAACAATAAGAAACGAGATTTAAGCATTGGATTTTAGCTGTATTGTCCTTTGTCGCCTCGCTCTTCAGTTCTTTCGCTTCTTCAGTAAGGCTGTTGATAAGACTTTGTATTTTTTCCAACGCGTTAGGTGCACACTCCGCGTTGTCCATAAAGAATTTATAACCAGTCCCAGGGATTTCTAAACTTTTCAACTTTTTCATTTCTTTGATAATCCTAAAAACAAACTACCAATGCTTTAATATCTGTTACCAGTTCCAGCACTCAAGCCCTTCAACGACCGGCGCACCACAATCAAAATGTACAGAGTCAAAGCCTACATCAAGTACTTTCTGAATGTTAGCAATCGCGCCTTCGGATATACCATATCGACGCAAGTCGTCTTTCCAGACATCATCCTGTAACCCGGCGTGGACAATACAACCGCCGTCAATTTGCGAAACCCAATCCAGCTCATTGCTTGCGATCATGAATCGACGAGCATCTTCCTCTGATGTATGAGATGAACTGATCAATGCCACCTGGTAGGCTTGGGTAATGTTCAACATTTCAACCACTCCGAAACAATTTGTTTTCTTATGTGGCTTATTATCTCAATTAACAAAAGGCAGAAAACAAATTGTTTTAGGGTATGCGTAAATCAGAAGGGATTGTGTCTATATGAAAATGCCCAGCGTGTTGCCGGGCATTGCGAACAGAGGTTGTTTAATTACTTAACCTGGTGGCCAGGTTTAGCACCAGCATCCGGGCTTAACAGGAAGATATCTTTCCCGCCGGGGCCAGCAGCCATCACCATGCCTTCGGAGATACCGAAGCGCATTTTACGCGGAGCCAGGTTAGCCACCATAATGGTGTGACGACCAATCAATGCCTGTGGGTCGGGATAAGCAGAACGGATGCCTGAGAAGACATTACGCTTTTCCCCACCGAGATCCAGTGTCAGACGCAGCAGTTTGTCAGAGCCTTCAACAAACTCCGCGTTTTCAATCAGCGCCACACGCAGGTCAACTTTGGCGAAGTCGTCAAAGGTGATGGTTTCCTGAATCGGGTCGTCAGCCAGTGGGCCAGTTACCGGTGCGGCTGTGGCTTTCACTTCTTCTTTGGATGCTTCCACCAGTGCTTCCACCTGTTTCATATCGATACGGTTATACAGTGCCTTGAACGGATTCACTTTATGGCCCAGCAGCGGTTGCTGGATACCATCCCAGGTCAGTTCTGTATTCAGGAATGCTTCTGCACGTTCAGTCAGTTTCGGCAGTACCGGTTTCAGGTACGTCATCAGCACGCGGAACAGGTTAATGCCCATAGAGCAAATCGCCTGCAGATCGGCATCGCGCCCTTCCTGCTTCGCCACCACCCACGGAGCCTGTTCATCGACATAGCGGTTAGCCAGGTCAGCCAATGCCATGATTTCACGGATAGCTTTACCAAATTCGCGGCTTTCCCATGCTTCGCCAATCACTTCAGCGGCATCAGTAAAGGTTTTGTACAGTTGCGGGTCAGCCAGTTCGCTTGCCAGCACGCCGTCAAAACGCTTGTTGATAAAGCCTGCATTACGGGAGGCCAGGTTAACCACTTTGTTCACGATATCGGCATTCACGCGCTGAACGAAATCCTCCAGGTTGAGATCGATATCATCAATGCGCGAAGAGAGTTTCGCAGTGTAGTAGT
>ERZ894194.13-NODE-13-length-150166-cov-26.227665_pt1 | contig 150166 bp, 122 predicted proteins | sample MGYA00380283_ERZ894194 | MGnify/ENA primary metagenome ERZ894194 (study PRJEB32331, sample SAMN06328448) | human gut metagenome | biome: human gut microbiome; feature: stool | host: Homo sapiens | collected 2013-02-13 ... | reverse complement strand
CTCTTAAATTTCAATCATTCGAAAATGCACATTTACTTTGTGCGTGAACTATAAACGGATATTTTGGTGGTTATGCCAATGTCGTCAACAAGATGGTAAAAACAGGCGAGACGGTGTTAGGCGAGAGGGAATTAGACCCGAGTAGCATCATTCTTGTAAACCGTCTTGTCAAGAGAGGTGATGAACGCACTGCCGAGAAAAAGTTAGACTCTGATTTTCACGCCTACCTTGACGAATACAAGGAGACACATCGTCTTATGAGGAAGTATGAGAATGAGAAGGAGCGTGGATCTGACAAATACCGCATAATCCTTGATGCTCTGATGCACTCTCGAGACGGGGCGCGACATGATGTGATGGCAGAATACATTAGTGATTACAACTGGCTTGACAGAAACATCAAAGACCCTGACATCACAGATGCCGAAAAAGAAAAATATGATGCCGAGTTGTGGCAGCTCAAGCGAGAAATCGTGGCACTTATGAAAGTCGCACATGACAGTACAGAGGTCAAGCGTCTGCAACAGCAGTTCGAGGAGATGCGTAAGGCACAATAGTTAAACGACAAGGGACGGTGCAGGGTGATAACTTTGCATCGTCCCTACTTAATCGAATACTACAATGGCTAAGAAACTGCATAAGGCGAGCCGTATCATGCCTAAGGGTGACAACCTTGGCATGGACAGCGTGATAGAAGCCCGGCGCACTTTGGGCGACACCCGCGCACATGAAGTGCTGTGGCAAGCACAGCAATACTGGCTTGCCATGGAGAAATTCCGTGAGGATCGCGAACGCAACAAGAACTACACCTACGGCAGACAATGGGATGACTGGGTATGCGTTGACGGCAAGCGGATGAGAGAGGAGGACTACATCAAGTCGCAGGGCAACGTGCCGCTTAAAAACAATCTCATCAACCGCATGGTAAGGTCTGTGCTGGGTGTGTACCGCAGTCAGGCAAAAGAGCCGACATGTACGGCGCGTGACCGCGACGAGCAGCAATACGGAGAAACGATGTCAACAGTGCTGCAATGCAACATGCAGCTTAACCGCATGACCGAGATAAATGCCCGGTGCATGGAGGAATTCCTCATATCGGGATTTGTGGTGCAGCGCAAATGGTACGGCTGGCGTGACAACAAATTGGACTGCTGGACCGACTATGTGCAACCCAACAATTTCTTTATAGACAACAACATGCGCGATTTCCGAGGATGGGACTGCACTTGTGTCGGAGAGATACACGACATCTCGTTTGGTGAGCTATGTTCGCGCTTCGCCAAATGTCCGGCAGACTTCAACCGCCTTGCAGAAATATACAGCCATGCACGAGACAAGAGCTACCTGAGTGCAACATTTGACAATTTTGGCTATCCACTCAACGGTCATTACGATTTCCTTGTACCCTACGACACGACCCGATGCCGTGTCATAGAAGTATGGCGCAAAGAGAGCAAGCCGCGTTACCGCTGCCACGATGTCAACAATGGCGATGTGTTCAAGGTGGATGTGGAGGACTTTGAGACACTGGTAGCTGCGGAAAACCGCAAGCGTCTCGAGGATGCGCATATGCTCGGCATGGATGCAAGCGAAGTCCCCCTCATACGGTATGAGTGGTTTATGGACTCATACTGGTACAAGTACCTGCTTACTCCTTTCGGTGACATCCTCGAGGAAGGAGAAACCCCGTACGAACACAAGAGCCATCCCTATGTGTGGAAAGCATACCCATTCATCGACGGCGAGATACATTCGTGCGTGGCAAACGTCATAGATCAGCAACGCTATACCAACCGTCTCATCACCATGTATGACTGGATAATGAGAGCGAGCGCGAAAGGTGTGCTTCTTTTCCCAGAGGATTGTCTGCCTAAAGGTATGAGTTTGGAGGATGTGGCTGACGAATGGGCGCGTTTCAATGGCGTGATAATGATAGCCCAGCCAAAAGCCGGCACTCCCCTCCCACAACAGATAGCCAACAACTGCACACAGATAGGCATATCGGAACTGCTGAACATGCAGCTGAAACTGTTTGAGGACATCTCGGGTGTCAACGGTGCATTGCAAGGCAAGCCCGGGCATTCAGGTATGTCGGCGAGCCTCTACAATCAACAGGCACAGAACGCCACGACCTCATTGCTGGATATGCTTGACACCTTCTCGGCATTCATCCGTGACGGAGCATATAAGGATGTAAAGAACATACAGCAGTATTACGACACTCCAAGAGTATTCAACATAGCGGGCAAAGATTCATCCATAGTCGAATATGATCCGAAGAAGATACGCGATGTGGAGTTTGACCTTTCAATCGTGGAAAGTACGGCTACACCGACCTACCGCGCCATGGCCAACGAGATGTTGATGAAACTGTTTGAAGCCAACGCCATCACGGTGGAGATGCTTTTGGAGCATGCCGACCTCCCCTATGCTGACAAGCTGCTGCAAAGCATCCAGGCTCAGCGTGAACAAATGGAGCAGGGTCAGCTTCCACAGGGCGTATCACCCGAACTTACGCAGCAGGCTCAGCAAGGAGCGAATATGGATGCTGTGCAACAAGCCCGGCGCATGCTCCGATAACATGTCAGATGGATGCCTCTGAAACAGGAGTCCTCCGCTTTTTACGAGTCTTGGCAGCAATGGGAATCAACCGTGGGACATCCATCTCATGGAAGCATATATGCAGTCCTATCGCGCGTGTCATCAACAAGTCGTCATGCTTGCCGTCAATCGCGCCGTATGCACCGTTCTGCTTCCGCTCATAGGTCATATACTCCATCAGACAGCGGTTGTCACGTTCTGTATAAAGATGCTCTCTTATGACTTTAATAAGAGTTGAAATAACCATGGGCTTTGTTGCCACGTTGGTATGAAAACCATATTTGCGTGGAATGCCCTGCCTTATTTCATCCTCTGACTGTCTCCGGGCATAGAGATTAGGGTAGATGGCTGAAATCTGATTGAGAATATACAGGGACTGGTCCCCACCCTCTATCTGTCTCTCCTTATCGTGGGTCTCTAATGTGTTGGACTCTATGACAAGCAATGATTCGTTGTAGTACGCCGCGACCTGCGCTGCTTTCCATGCAAGACGGTCGATATCGCAATGCCCGTACCACTGTGCTACGACAGCCGGCGGCAATCCCTCCATCATGTTGATGCGGTCAAAGACCACGATAACGCTCCAGTCGGCTTTATCAGAACGACCGCCCACGTCAACCACCGTAAGATAGCGGTCAGTCACTTCGTATTCATCATCCTTTTCAGGCTTTGCCCATATCCATAGCTGTCCCTGCTTGTCTTCGGTAAATCGTAGATTCTCTATTGCCTCGTCGCCTTCATCTTTATTTCCATATACATCACCTATGAAGCGAGGCGGACGACAGTCACGCTCAAACTCGTCAACAAGAAGCTTGTCAAATACCATTGAGCCTGAATGCACGAACGCTTCATTGTCATCGGATGGAAACTCAGAAGCCATAACACTATGGGAGTTCTTGCCGGCTCTCTCTTCAACATACCAATGGATGGCTTCAAGCGTAGCTCCTTTAAGCCAGAGCCAGTATAGATACCGACCACTCTCCTCACGTTGTGACATCACATTATTGTTCTCTCGATTCACCCACAACCAATATGCAAACTCCCACTTCTCTTTTTCCGAAGTAAATGGAAGCCTGTATTTCTCAATCTGAAACCATGCTATGAAGAGTGCGTCAAACTGGGATTTGACGGTGGGATCGGCAGCTGCCTTATATTCAGTATGGAAGAAATTGCCAGTGCCGTTGGCTGTGGACTCCATGACAATCATCGTGAGCGGTCGCAACAGGATGCCCGAACAGGCAGAACGCACAATGTCCTCGGGCGATTTGCCCTCGGTCTTCTTCCATATGCCCACCTCTGATAAATGCACCAAGGAGTATGCACCTCCGCGGCATCCGTCAGGACGTTCGGCAGTACCGATCTTGATTTTACACGAACGCTGAGGCACACGCGAAGTAGACCCTGATTTTCCGACTCCTACCATCTTCGGCTCGTCATCAGAGTAGCTCTCCCCTATCTGATGCAGAAATTCTACAGGATAGTCACGAATCATCGTATCAAACATATCCTTGATTTCATCGGAGGCTGTGCCCTGATGTGCGATGATTAGCGAGTTCAGTCCCTTCTTATGGAAGAACTGCAACCATGCCATATAAAGCTGTGTGGTCGTAGAGCCGCCCCATTGACGGGCTTTCAGCAAAATCAGGCGGATTGGCTTGCCTGCACGGCGCTTTTCTTCAAACCGAGAGACAAGTATGCGCTGCGGAAACCAGAGACGAAACAGCACATCAGAGCCGGCATCCTTGTTGTGCACCTTTACGAGCGTTGCACACCAAAACGGGAAGTCATGTTTATAACGCAGACGGATGAATGTACGTGAGACCTTTGTATAGTCATCTTCATTAGGTACTGTTTTTAATCCATCAGACAGGAAACGCTCTATCGACCCCCATTTTATTAGAGACGCTACAAGTGGAATTTTAAGCATGTCAACCGGCAGCCATTGCACAGGGATAGCGAAATCCGAAATCACTACACGGACACGTTCACCGACTGACCCCTCACCTGTAACCGGGTCAAATATAGGAAACATCACCTCATTGCGGCGGTCATTCTCTGCTATTATTTTGTCAACTTCGCACATTGCAGACTATTGGCTGGCAGCCTCAAGATATTTGTGGCAGTCTTTGTATCTGTCAAACTGGGCTTCATACCATCCTCTTTTGATGCGGTGAATGATTTCATCCACTGTTCGTGGCGTGAGATAAAATTTCGGGGCAGGTTGTCTTACTATGTCCGATACGAGTTCATACACCGTTTTCTCCGAATCAATTTGTCTTGCTACCAAAAACCTTCGATATATCTCCTCGAACATCTCTCGCTTATTGGCTCTCATCCGTGGAAGCTGCTTGCCTGATAGCATAGCCGATACAACGATGGAAGCCCTTTCCTCCGATACCCAGAACCGAATAGATGGCGAATCGGCTACCATCTGGAATATTTCCGGCATAATTATAAACCTTGCCTTTTCAAGTTGAATGCGAAAGGTACGCATTATATCTTCGTTCCTCTCACGCGTGAAATCCATTATGCTCCCAAAATGCTTCATTACAAAGGTGTTATCGTGGTGATTGGCTCTAAGACAAAATTAATCCTAACGTCTCACAAAACTTAAAAGTCAGACCTACTCTCGGGGTCTTATTTTTGTACGCATATAAATCACAACCATAAGATTTTCAATGTAATGGCTGAAAACAAAGAAGTTAAGAGCAGACGTGACACTCAGCTGGAACGCATGCGCAAGAAATATCCCGACAAGAAATTCGAGGACGATGAGGAAATTTTCGGCACAATTTCCGATGATTACGACCAATACGAGCAAGAATTGGAGGGGTTTAAGGGCAGAGAAAAGACCCTCTCCGACATGTTTGCCGCAGATCCGCGCAGTGCACAGTTCTTAACAGACATGCACAACGGCAAAGACCCGGTCATGGGACTCGTGCGCAACTTCGGGGTGGAAATCAAGGATGTTCTTGATGACCCTGAGAAACAGGAAGAAATCGCGGCTGCCAATAAGGAATTCATAGACCGCGTTGCCAAAAGCAAAGCCTACGAAGAGGAGTATGAGAAAAACATGGATGTCACACTGGAGACATTGCGCAGCTTCCAGGCTCAACACGGTCTTTCCGACGAGCAGATGGATGACGTGGTTGCCTATCTTCTCGGCATTGTCCGAGACGGTGTCATGGGCAAATTCACAGCAGAGACTCTTGAACTTGCGCTAAAAGCCCGCAACTATGACGCAGACGTAACATCTGCCCAAGAAGAAGGTCGCATCGCTGGTCGCAACGACAAGATAGTCGAAGGTCTTCGCAAAGCCAACAAAGGTGACGGAAATACACCTCTCGGAGGGAAAAACGGCGCACCAGGCGCAGCGCGTAAGAAGCAGCCCACCATGTTTGACCTTGCCAACGAAGCTATGTAACTATGGATGGAGTTGTGGTTAAATGTGTAAGCGGCAATGTGCAACCATCATCCGGGAGCGCAGGTATGAAAACCCAAGTTCCTGGAGGCGCAACGACAATAAGCAACATCGCAAGTGCGACAGGCGGCATTTCCCCCGGCAATCTTGCACAGACAGATACGAAATAACATTATTAACATCAAATTCTTAAGTTATGGACGGAGAATCCGTAAATGTAGGTGGGACTAACCCCACACCGACACCCGGCACCGCCGGAGTGCAGAGTCAGGTTCCGGGGCAGGTCACGAGCGTCAGCGCGGTAGCTGATGCTACAGGTGGCATTGCTGCAGGGAATCTTGTAGAAAGTGACCTTGACAACGAGCTTGTAAAATTCAAATCAGACGACACACCTCTTATGCAGCTTATGCTGAAAGCCAAGAAGGTGAAAGTCAAATCGCCCGTTGTTGCACATTACATGATAGATGAGCCACGTTCATCCGTGACTACAACAACTGCAGTTGCCGCAGGGGCAACCCAGCAGTTTATCCTTCCTCTTCATTCCAATGATGCAGCTATCCCTCGCCCATATGGCACTCTCCTCTGTAAAGACGTGGACGGATGGGATGAGACGGGGCAGACAAAGACACCCGGTCGCGATCTCATGCTGTTTGTGACAGGTCATGATCCCGCAACCGGCAGTCCGATTGTCCGCGCCGTCAATGGACCCAAAGCAACCAAAGCTGACGAATACTGCACCACTCCTGCAATCCCTGCCGGTACTACGCTTATAGTCCTCTCAAACGCGCTCTATGAGACACAGAAAGAGGTTGATCCCGACCTTATCGTGCCGCAGCCTACGGATGTATATCTTCAGAAGCGCGGCATGAATCAGATAGTATCTGATTACTACGAAGCACAGAAGAAACGCATACCGTTCGGCAAAGCAATCATCGCCGAGGCTGCCATCACCAACTTCAAGGTACGCGGTAACCGTACACTCTATGCCGGGCGCAAAGGCAAGATGCAGGTGCAGACACCGAAAGCAGGCGTACAGACGATATACTTCTCAGAAGGTGTCCGCTACCAGGTCAAGAAAGAAATCAACCACAAGGGCAAATGGACTATCGAGGAAATCATCGCCATGGCAAAGATGGTGTTCACCGGCGAGGATGTTCCCAAGAGCGTATTCTGCCTTGCTGGTAAGAACTTCCTTGAGAATATCCAGTGCATCGATTACTCCAAGCATCCCGAGATTCAGATTACATCACGTAAGGATGAATACACTGGCTGGGTGGTAACCAACTTCCACACAGTGTTCGGAGATTTCGCTTTCAAGCATGACCCGACCCTTGACCGCCTGAAATGGAGCAACTCCGCATTCATCGTAGATCCAAGCCGCCTCGTACACTATCAATACAGTGCAGAACATACTTCACGCGACCGTATGGAGGGTGAAGAGGCAACTCGCGAGTCAATGCTCGTATGGGACGCTCTCGCACTCAAAGGCTCATCGCATGTATGGATCAATGGAGAAGGTGATACCGACAATACAAGCGCGGTACAGTTCCTCCTTTGGGACAGTAAGGATGTCCCCTCCGAGCCTATTGAGGGTACTGTGTACTACCTCATACAGGACTGTCCTGGCATCCATGCTGAAGCCATGAGCGGACAGATGTGGCAGTACAAGGACGAAGCCTGGAGCGAGTATGCTGGAGACGTAATGGCAGTCTGAACCGAACGTAATCCATCCCAAGTATTAAGAGGCGGACAGGTATCAGATTGCCGTCCGCCTCTTTCCCCAAAAAGCGACAAATAACCCAATATCACCCCATAGCAATGAAAAAGACAAAAAAAATCTACGGAGTGTCCGGTATGATGGAGTACCAAGCCATCGTCAAAATTGGAAAAGCAACCATGAAAGTCCAATTTTCCGACGGCTCTATGACAGCGATGGGTGTCAATCCTGCCACATTTACTACCGAAGACTTCATAACCCAGCATGCAATAGAACACAGCAGACTTCAAGCGTGGTCGCATCTTCATACATAAGATTATCGATCTTGATGAAGATGTTGAGATAGCCCATAACCGACCAACTCCCCCAATCATTTCATCCGCAGCTTCAAAAAACTCCGAGAAAATCAAATCCGATTCTCAGAGCGATGAAACTGAGATAAATACAGAACCGGATGCTGAAATTAGAGAAATAGCCAAAGATGCTGCGGGACCACTGACACAAGTAGAGTTCAGCAACAATGATGATGCAAAGGACTATCTGGAGACAACCTTCGGAGTAATCCGCAGCAAACTACGCAATCGTGACATAATTCGTGCCATCGGTGAAGCAAACGGTGTGGAAATCATCTTTGTCAATAACGAATAAGATCGTGACGTGGCATGATATATCAGGTTGAAGAAATAGCCCGTGATGTTCGTATCGCTCTTGATGAGAATATGGTCAGTGATCAGCTCGTAAATGACGAAGACATTGATACGCTTTCGTTCAATGACATTGTCCACTCTAAGATAGAAGAAGCTGTGCGCAGAGTGGAGATGACAGCGCCCACGCGTTTCCTTGAAGAAGGTCATACATTCGGAGAGGCCATATACTGGAGCGACCGACAATGCGGATGGATATTGTTGCCTAATGATTTCATGCGTCTGATAGCATTCCGCATGAGTGACTGGGAGCGCACGTGCTACTCGGCAATTTCGGCTGATGACCCTAAATACCAGTTACAGAGTTCCAGATATAAAGGCATCAGAGGCAATGTGCAGAAACCTGTATGTGCCATCGTTAACCGTCCTGAGGGTAAGGTCATTGAATTCTATTCTTGCAACTCTGAGAATGCCCATGTGGCGCGAGCAAGCTACATACCATATCCACGCATTGACAAATGCGGCGGCATAGACATATCTCAACGTTGCTATACTGCCGTTATTTACACAATCGCATCCTTAGTATTAACCGCCTATGGCGCAAGCGACAAATCAGCACAAATGAACGCCTTGGCACAATCAATCTTTGAATAGCATGGGGGCAATTCCGACAAAGCATATAGACGGTGATGCTACGGTGGGACGCAATGTATCAGCCGGAGGCAACGCCAATATCCAAGGCAATGTAAGAGTAGGCCATGATCTAAAAGTCGAGGGCTGGCTTGAAGCGAGAAATATCAAAGGACCAGAGAAAGGTTTGTTCAAGAGCGCACAAGCTCTGAGAGAAACCTATCCCACTCCGCATGACGGCTGGTGGGCATTGGTGGGCGATACGCTTCCAGCACAGATATATCTTGCAGACAAAGGCGCATGGGTAGCACAAGTCAACGAGGACGGCACACCCAAAACAGCAGGTACTTTTGTCGGAGATCTAACCCAGTACACCGAGGAACTTACCAAACTACTTGATGATATTCTGTCAAATTCCGCAGCCATTCAGGCAAATACCTTGGAAATAGAAAATCTGAGGGATGCTATCAATATGCTTGTTGATGGCAATGCGACGGAAGCCATTGACAGTCTCAACGAAGTCCTCCAATTTCTTGATGGTCTAAACGACTCGGAAACCTTAAAGGGCAAGCTGGTTGAAATAAACAACATCGTAACAGCTCTAAGGCAAGATATAGCCTCAAAAGACAGCGAAACTTCCGCAGCAATTGCCTCCGTAAGGGCTGAATTGGATGAATCCGTTGGTAATATCCAGCAGCAGCTTGACGGTATCGGGGTGTATCCGTTTGCGAGGTTGTCGTTTCATGCGACGGAAAATCTGTCGTCGCTCGCTGTGGGCGATGTCATCTACTGCGTCGAGGACGGCTGCTTCTACACCGTGGCGTTGCATGACGGCAACACGGGTGTCATCGTCTCAGGCAAACCTTACAATACTTCTTCAGGGAAAGCGGACACATCGCACCTCTACCGATGCGATGGTCGCCTCTACGGATTTGATGATACAGGCGCATTCGCGTTGCTGCCCACAAAAACGGAAATGGACTCCGCCATAGAGACCGCCAAAACCGACATGAAGACGGATACCGTGGCTGAGGTCAAGCGGGAACTGCTCGGAGGGCTGCAAGTGCATCCTCTGAGCGAGGCGCAGTACGAGGCTCTCGCCGAGGCGGGGGAACTCAAGGACGACACCATCTACATGACATACGAGGATGATACTGAACAATGACAAGGAGACCACGACCGTCAGCATAGGGCGGCGCATCGTCACGGCGGTCTACATCGGCGCACGCGAGGTGTGGACCGCGATTGAGGACGCATGGCACTCGCTGACCGCATGGCGCGGAAGCGAGCCGTGGTGACACACCGACCGTAACACAACCAACCATATACCATATACACCGATGGCAAAAGGAAAAGACATAGAAATCACAGGCGCAGACATGTCGTGGGAGGGCATAGCCAAGAAGCGCGTGGAGGAGTACATCAAGAAGGTGCTCGCTTCCCTTACCTCAAGCAAGATAGGCTGCCACCACTCCGTCACCAACGACGACAAGACCGTCACCATGCTCGGTTTCGCCGACGATGACTCTCGAGACGCATGGATCGGAGACCCAGAGGGCAACGCATCGCTGGTGCTGTCATCCATCACGTTTTCAGCCGGCGGAGCATCCGAGGAACGCTACATGCTGTCTACTCGCCTGACTTCGCCGCTGAAGACCACCGTGGTCAAGGGGGGCAGCAACCCCGTGACATTCTCATTCCGCTCACTGTGGGGAGGCAACGCCGACGACCACGACCAGACACCGGGCACAGCCACCGTCACGGTCAACGGCACCGAGATACCGCAGCTGCGCACATCCCTCACTTCGGGGCAGTCGTACACGCTGGATGTCGGTCCGTACCTGACAGAGGAGACCAACACCGTGGAGCTGACCGTGAGGAATGCCCATGGATCATCACGCACTTTCACCTCCACCGTCCGTACTGTTACGCTTGATGTCGGATTTGACAACTTTGACCAGGGCATTCCGCGTGATGCCGCATGGACGCTGCGCATCAGAGCTACAGGGGCGGAAGCCCTGGTGCACGTGGCGGTGGACGGCGTGGAGACAGATACCGCTACCGTCACGAACTCCACACGCGAAATCACCATAGACCCCTCCGGGCTGCTGCTCCCCGGTGTGCATACGGTCAAGGTGTGGGGAGAGAATGCCGCATACGGCCTGACATCAGAGCCGGTGGAGGCATGCTTCATCAAAAAGGGTGCAGCCGCCATAGCTTTTGCGTCAGGCACGGCACGGAGTGTCAAGCTATATGACACAGCCCCGATACCTTATTTCATGCTGCTGCCCGACAAGGCAGGGCAGACAGTGGATGTCACATTCACCCTCACAGCCTCTGACGGCACGGTGCTTGCAGCTCCGCGTCCTCAGAGAGTCGCGCTTGACAACGCCGGTGCTTCGGGCATAGTTGATGCACGTTTCACTGCCGACGATGCCAAGGCTCTTGCCGGGTCTCCTGTCACCCTGACTGTCAAGGCCGGTGCTGTCAGCGATACTGTCACCATAGATATACTGTCCTCAGGCACTCTGCTTGAGGCTGCCGACGAGTGCAAGGTGGAACTGCTCGCTGCCGGACGTTCAAACTCCGATGCTGACGCGCAGGAATGGGCGAGCAGCTACGGCGGAGAGGTGACATGCCGTGTCACACGCTCGCCGGGCTTCATACTCGGCAACGGTGCCGGATTTGACGGCGAGGCTTACATCATCCCTGCCGGCGAGTACATCATACTGTCGGGCTTCCAGCCCTTCGGCTCGGATTTCTCAGCCAACGGCACCCGACAGGGACGCACGATAGAGATTGAGTATGAGTTGCGTGACTGCACAAATTCATCGGCTGTAGCCGTCAGCTGCGAGGACAACGGTACAGGATTCACCATCGGTGCCGCCGAGGTGTCCCTGATGTGCGGTCAGAAGATCACAACGCCTGTGACACCGGGGCGCAGGGTGCGCACAGGGTTTGTCATCGAGGGTGCCACGCGCCATTGTGTCAACAGGCTCGTCGACGGCACGGTGACGGAGCTTGATGCAAATGTGGCGTTGCTGTATATCAACGGCGTGGGTTCCCGCGTGATGGACTATGCTAATGCTTCGTGGAAGCAGCCGACGCCCAAAGAGATACGTATCGGATGCCCTGATGCCGCCGTTGCCCTGTATGCGGTGCGCATCTATGACAAGGCTCTGACCGACAGGCAGATGCTGGGGAACTTCGCATTTGACACTCCCGGGGCTGCTGCAAAACAGGAGATTGCCCGGCGGAATGATATACTTGACTCCAACGGCAACGTGGAGTTTGCCAAGGTGCGCACCGCTCTTCCGTCAACGCCATACAAGATATGGGACATGGAACGTATGCCCACAAGCAAAAAAGACAAGGTCAACACCACGACCGAGTTTGTCAACCCTGCATGGGACGGCGACACGGAGGGAGCACCGCTGGCATACGCCTCGTTCGTCTGCAAGAACCACCCGATGGTGCTTGACGGCACATCGTCGCTCGGATACCCCGACCCGTACAAGAACTTCGGCAGCGACTATGCCAGCGGACAGTGGACCGTGGAGATAGGCGGACAGACTGTCACCATACACTCGTACTCCATCACGCCCGGCATTGATGACGGCGAGACAGAGCTTGTAGACAAAGTAAACTTCGCGTCGTCGGAGGGGCTTTTCAACATCATCACCGCCCACCTCTACCAGAAGCTGCTGCTCGGCGTGTCTGACCTGTACCCCGGTGTGCTCTCTCCGGCACAGGCACAGCAGAAAGCCGACGGGGGTATGTCCGCTGTCACATTCCGCCAGTCGCTGTCAGGCTTCCCGATGACCGGCTGGCTGCGTCAGGCTGACGGAGCACCGCGCTTCCTGTCAATATACAACTTCATCAACAACAAGTACCAGGGCGGCTCCCTCGGTGTAAGACCCGGCGAGGAGATATGGGAGGTTGATGACAATGTGACATTCTTTGACGAACTGCTCCAGCCGGGCGTGTGGGAGGACGGGGCATGGAAATGCCGCGCCACCACATTGTATTACGCACGTATCCCCAAGAAAGGACAGTCAGGGGCTGACTACGGCACAGCCAAGGATGCTTCGGGCGTGGATCAGGCAAACGCCGAGAACAGCAAGCTGAGACGCTTCCACAACTGGATGTATTCATGCAATCCCAATATCGCCGAACGTTACAGGCTTGCGCACGGCGTGTATGAACTGTTGGCTGCTCCTGTGACATACGGCTCTGTGACGTATGACCGCGATACTCCCAACTACCGCCTTGCGAAATTCAATGCCGAACATGCCGATTACCTTGACAAGCCGTCGGCAATGCTGTATTTCCTGACGTTCACGCATATCCTCGGCATCGACTCGATGGCGAAGAACATGTCCATCCGCTTCATAGAGCGTGACGGCAAGACCGTCGCCCAGTTCGTGCAGCGAGATTCCGACACCGGTTTCGGCTACAACAACCGCGGTCAGTTCGGCTTCCGCCCGTGGCTTGAGTGGAATGACGGCTACAACCCCACGACAGGAGCTGTGGCACCGCTCAGAGAAGTGCGTGACGGAGCTACAGGCGCATATTCGCTTGACGCTTCATGCGGCGAGCCTGTATTCAACGGTCGTCTCAGCGGACTGTGGGATTGCGTCAGCAGGGCCTGGGCTGCTGACCTTCAGGACCTGTATTCTGCGATGCGGTCAGCAGGTCTTACCGCGGCAGGTATGATGGCTCTGTATGACGGTTTCCGCGACCAGTGGTGCGAAGCACTGTACAATGTGGATGCGATGGGGTATGTCAACACCGGATGTTTTGACATGGCACACGGCGACAAACGCGAGTCATTCCGTCAGTTCGTCACCCTGCGTCAGGCATACATGGATTCCAAGTATGCCCCGGCTGCCACGAAATCACTTGTGCTCCGCGTTTGGGGCAATGCCACAGGTCTTGTACTACGGTATGCACAGCCTCTCTACGGTGCTGTCAAATGGGGAGCGGGAGCCGTGGTGTCGGAGCGTCAGGTCAAAGCCGGCGAGCCTGTCTACTTTCCGGCTCCGGCAGGCTCGATGAATGAAACGACGGTAACCATCTATGGAGCGGAGCTGCTGACCTCTGTAGGCTCTTACACTGTGGATGCTGACGGCACTATCACCGAGGCAGGGCTGGAAGGACTGTCAGACGGTAATGTCGTGGTGGCCACAGGTCTTGAAAACTGCACTCTGCTCAAAGAGCTTGTGCTTGACTACTCGGAGCGTCCGGCAAACAGCCAGACGATGCCGTTGCAGGGGCTCTCAGCATCCAACGCTCTGGAGACGCTTGTGGTACGCAACTGCCCTGGTGTGTCGGGTACTGTGCAGACCGGGTCAACGCGCCTCCGCGAGTTGGATCTGCGTGACTGTCCCAACGTCACGGCGGTGTCGCTGAAGCCGTCCTCCACGCTTGCATCGTTGCAGCTCGGCAGCGGCATCACACAGCTTGTGCTGGACGGCATGGCGTCACTTGCGGAGCTGACACTGCAGGGCTACAAAAACATCACACGCATGTCTGTGACGGGATGCCCGAAACTCAAGGATAAAATGAAGCAGCTGACGGAGGGGGTGCTTTCCGCTCAGTCGTCGGACCGCAGGCTGTCGTATCTCGCCTTGGATCCCGTGGCGTGGACGGGCGCATCGCTCGCGCTGGTGGAGGGACTGGCCACGGTGGACGAGTGCCACCTGACAGGCAGCATCACGCTCGCCACGAACGTCAAGCCGTCGTTTGCCGCGCGGTGCGGCTGGATAGACCTTTTCGGCGACACCGACAGCGCGGACGCTCCTCTGAGAATCATCGTCGACCCCTCGCAGCAGCATGCGCTGTCATCGGTGACGATACAGGGCGAGGCATACGCTCCGTCGACGGGACTTGTGAAATTCAAGGCGATACCGAACAATGCCAACGCCAACGCTTTCCGAGAGGTGGAATGGAGCGTGGAGGCATCCCCGGCAAATGCCGCGTCGCTGGATGCTTCCACCAAAGCCGAGACAGCCGTGGTGAGGGTGGCACGGACCGGCAGCGAGGATGATGCCACGCCTCCGAAGTTCACGCTCAAGCTGGCCATAACGCGAAACGACGGGACGACAGTGGAAGCCCGGCGCGAGATATTCTGCTACCGTCCGAAATTGAAGCCCGGCTATTTCATCTACGCCGACGGCTCGTGGGGTCCAGACTACGACCTCGGCATCCCGGAAAAGACTGCGGTCGCATACTGTTTCTTCGTCAACCCCCAGGACTACTCCGACTGCCGGGTGATTGCGCTGGCATCTGTGGGAACACAATATTGGGGACCGCAAGATAATAGTGCCGACGGGAGGACTTTTGATGAAGACTTCCCCGGCTTGGTCGCGCCAACTACGAAGATAGACTCCGGTTGGTCTTGCAAAGATAATGGCTCATACGAATTGCCCGGAGGAATATATGTTGACAAAGATAATGCGGGAAACGGGTATTATGCAGCTTTCCCGTCAACCCATATAGCAGGATATGGATTGCCGATGTATTCCCAGAATTTCTTAAATATGGGAAAATCCGTTGTGCCCACGGAATGGGCTGACCAACTGGACGGTGAAGATGTCAAGGCTATATGTGGTCAGAGCGTTCCGGCAGGCATGAAGGAAACCCTGTGTATCATCCGTCACCGTAATGCGGTATTGGACGACAGCCATGTCGCCATGGAGCATCCGACGGCGATAGCCGGTATAAGGACGGAATACCAGCATCTAAATGCCCTTATAGGGGCTTGCCCTGATAGCGTGTCAAAGGCTATGTATTATCCTGCGGCATCAATGTGTCACGCGTATGCTCCTGTTGTCAGCGGTGTCAATGTAACATCGCAATTAGGTGTACACAAATGGTATCTTCCAACAGCTGCCGAAATGGCAAGAGTGTTCTGGGCTGTGCATTTCGGGGCAAATTACCCGGCATCAGAGGGTGGACCGGGCTTCGCTCTTGACAACTTTGTCGGAAATGCAGCCGTCCTGTTTGAAAGAGCCGAGACATGCATCAGATCTCACAGAGGTTTTGCAGCTGTCGACCGGGGTATGTTCGGAGTTGGCGGCGATGGCTATATGGTAGGAGGAACTTATAATTATTTCATGGAGCGTCCAATGCCTGTCTGGCCGGTGGCTGCTTTTGACCCGACACTGGAGGAGTGACAGCAAACACGATTAATCATCACAAATCTTTGATACAATGGAAAAGTCGATAACGAAAGAGAGGGGTATGGAGCGCCCCCCGGAGGTGGCGGTCAGCTACCATTTCGGCGTACCGCAGTACACGGTCAATGGGCTTGTGGAGGAGCGTGCCCCGGAAGCGGAGGGACAGCCTCAGGAGTACGGATGGACGTGCATCTGCCTCGCTCCGGGACAGCTGACATATGATGCACTTGTTGCAGCTCTGGTAAGGACACGCTACAGTGACGATGCCATGACTGCGATAATCAACAACCATCTGCTTGACGGCAACGACGCGGACATCGCCGCAGAGTGGGAGGAGATGCAAGCCTGGCGCAGGGAGGCGAAGGCGGCCGCAAAACAGATACTCGCCAATTACACTAACAGTAACAGCGATGAATGAAACTAATAATCTTTTTTCAGCGATGATGGCAGCCGTCGGGATGGTACTTGCCGACTTCTACGGCCATCTTGCACCGTGGCTGCTGCTGGGGATGGTGCTCGTGTTCGTTGACCTGCGTTTCGGACTTCTTGCCGCCAAGGCTCGTAAGGAGGACATACGACCGTCAAGGGCATGGCGCAGGACTCTCAACAAGATGGTGGACTATCTCTGCTGGGTCACTCTGGCAGAGGTATGCAGCCGGACGTTCGGACTCGCCATAGGTGCGCCGATAGTGAGCATTGCGATGCTCTTTATCATCTATGGCATCGAGCTGAACTCGTGCGTGAACAACTACCTTGAGTACAAGGGCATCAAGAAAAAGTGGAATTTCTTCAAGCTCGTCGGCAAGGAAGACCTGCTGGAAGAGAAAAAAGAAACATCAACTTTAAAAACAGACAAGTAACAATGAGACAGATCAACAACATCGTGGTGCATTGCACCGCCGGTCCGCAGACGCAGACGGCTGCACAAATCATCAGCTACCACCACCGCGTATTGGGGTGGAAAGCTCCGGGGTATCACTACATCGTTGCGCCTGACGGGCATGTGACCTGTGCATTGCCGGAGTCGCAGGTGGCAAACGGTGTCAAGTACCACAACTCCGACAGCATCCATATCGCATACATCGGAGGCGTGGACGCTAACGGCAAAGGCATCGACAACCGAACACAGGCGCAGAAGGATGCCATCGTGCGCATCCTCAAGGAGCTTCGCATCAGATATGGCAAGGCACGCATCCTCGGCCACCGCGACATCGCTTCCAAGGATGTCAACGGTAACGGCATCATAGACCCGTGGGAACGTGTCAAGGAATGCCCCTGCTTCGACGCCATCCCCGAATACAAAGACATCTGAGCCATGGCACGTGACAGATTCGATATTGAACGCGAGCAGCGGACGCAGAACCGCGTGATGGGCGGCTGCGTGGCGGTCATCATCCTCATGCTGGTGCTGATGATAACTCTGGGGGGATGTTCCTCTCAGAAGCACACCCAGCGCACGGAGAGGGACAGCACAGCGCAGTCGGTGGATTCGTCGGGGGTGCGCTACACTCGCACTGACAGCGGCGTGACAAACTGGCTGACGCTGGCCATCCAGCACCTCAAGATGCAGCTTGTGGCCGACAGCGTAACCCTCCCGTCAGGCGCGGTCATACACGCGCCGCGTCTGATGGCCGAGGCCGACAGCCTGACCGCCGGCAAAGGCAGCGCGAAGCTTCACCGCGCCGAGACCGCCGACTCCGCCGCATCCCGTGCCACCATCCAGTCCGCCCACCGCGAAGCCTCCGACAAAACCCGCGACACCGCCGCCGTCTACGACCCTCCCGACACAACCCACATACTTGTGATCGCAGTGGTCATAGTAGGATGCCTAATAACTATTGTAATTGCGATAAGACACTTCAAAAAGAAATGAACCAAGATGTACATAAACCGCTGGGGATATGAACTATATACCAATCAACGCTTTCAAGTAATCACCCTTCAAAGAATATAAAATCTCTTTGGACTGCATATACCCTTGCCGCCTCTCCTCCTCAATTCGGTACGTCTTTAAAGATAATAACAACAATAAAATCTTAATCCTTTTGCTTCTTTTTCTTTAATTGATGAATACGACTTTTGAGGGCAAAACTTCAACAGGCAAAGACGAATGGCTTACCCCGCCTGAGATTGTCAAGGCATTGGGACATTTCGACCTCGACCCGTGCGCTCCGATAAACGCGCCGTGGCAGCTTGCCGACAGGTGCTATACAATAGAAGATGATGGTTTGAAACAGACATGGTTTAACCGTGTGTGGTGCAACCCTCCTTACGGACAAAAAAACATGTTGAAATTTGTCAAACGCTGTATCGAGCATCGCAACGCTACGTTGCTGACTTTCGCTCGGACTGATACGCGATTATTCCATGAGTTTATATTCCCGAATGCCACAGCGATATTATTCATCAAAGGACGTTTGAAGTTTTACCACGTCAACGGACAGCAAGCGGATTGCGCTGGCGCACCGAGTTGTCTGATTGCTTTTAACAATTATAATGCTTGGAAGCTTTGTACGAGTGGGATTGAGGGGTATTACGTCAATCTTCGCAATACCCCTCAACCATAATCATTTTTCCCCGCACACCATATTAGCCCTGTCTATATTCGACTAACTTCATTGATGTAATACCATTCACCTTCATCGTTGAATCAACATGATTGAGAGTTTCGTGAATGGTGTATTTGTCAACCTCGTCCTCATAGGCTACAATTGCGGCAAAAAATACTGGACAACGTAGAACACCAAATCCTCAATGCTGAGAACTTTGCTAACCTGTTTCAGTATTTTCGTGGGTATTATTTTTTTAAAATGTCAGGGATTTTCTCTACTGCAGCTTTCTTATTGCGGTCAAGAATCTTTGCATAGACCTCAGTTGTCTCAAGACATTTATGTCCAAGCAGTTTGCTGACAGTATAGATGTCCGTGCCAAGATCCAGCATAAGAATTGCAAATGTATGGCGTGCACAGTGAAATGTTATATGCTTGTTGATGCCAGCAGCTCTGACCCATGCAGAAATATAGGGTCGAGCAGTCTGTGTCGGCATAGAATTACGGAACACAAAACTACCATCATCTCCCCTATCTCCGAGAAACGATGCAGCTTGAGATGATATGTCAAGATATTCCAAAGCCCGTGTCTTTTTCTGGGTGAATATAAGCCGTGTTCCTTGCTCTGTTTCCATCACATTTGACCATCTTAGGCCGCATACATCACTCCACCTAAGGCCAGTCAGACATGCAAACAGAAACATCCTGCCGATTTCAGGAGCCGGACACGGGATCTCGGCAAGCCGTCTAAGTTCCTCGAGTGTTAGATACTCCCTCTCTGATTCAGTTTGGCCAAATCCTTTTACGGCCTTAGCCGGTGAAGATGGCAACAGGTCCTGTCTTACAGCCTCATTAAGACATGCCGTAAGCTTCTGGAACATCAATGCCTTAGTGCCTTCACTAATAGGCAGAGGTTTCACTTTACGCTTGCGGTCATCTATGCACCATTGCGTGGCCTTTTTATCAAGATATTCCCTAAAGCCTCTCACCCATGCCGTAGTAATATCCAAAAGTGTGATATGGCTGCGCTTATCATAAGCTTTTATATGCTGGAGAGCATTCATCCAGCTTGTATGTGTAGTTCCTTCTTTGGAATCTGCAATCTGTTTGAAAAATTCAAGAAACAGAATTTTGTCAGACATGACCCCTGAGGTAAACCCCGCTTTCTGCGACTGCACTGCTATAATTCGTCTCGCCTTGATAGTATTAGCTATCTCCAACGTCTTCCTATTAGCATCTCTGTCCTGACGGGTCCTTTCGGGAATAAGATACAATTTAAGATATTCATTCGTCCTCACTCCATTGATACATGTATCAAGATACAACGATATAGTTCCATTAGGTCTCGTTCTTCTACGGAGCTTAACTGGCTCTTTGTCCATGGTCATTCACAGTTTAATTTAAATCTAACCATAATGCATTTTGTTGCACTGTTGCGCATGCGCAACAAAACCGCAACAAATATACGACAAATCTCTGACATTTCAATGACAGTCAAATACCAATCTATCCGCTACAACCGTCTGTGTCATCGGACTTTACATGTCATGGGGCTGTTGCTGGGCTGTCGGCGTAGTGTCGTAGGACGGCGGTCAGAATTCGCTGGAGAAGTGGAAGCGGATGTCGGGGAAGTCTTGCTGTGCCATGGTGAGGACGTAGCCGCTGTCGGCGAGGAATACGTCGCGCCCCTCGCGGTCGATTGCCATGAACTGATGTTTGCGTTTCTTGAATGACTCCAGCTGCTCTTTGTTGTCGCTTTCGATCCAGCAGGCTTTGGTCAGTGAGATGGGCTCCCATCGGCATTGTGCGCCGTATTCATGAAGGAGACGGTACTGGATGACCTCAAACTGGAGCTGGCCTACGGTGCCGATAATCTTGCGTCCGTTGAATTGGTTGATGAAGAGCTGTGCAACGCCTTCGTCCATAAGCTGCTTGATGCCTTTTTCAAGCTGCTTGGACTTCATAGGATCGGTGTTCTCGATATATTTGAACATCTCAGGCGAGAATGACGGTAGTCCTTTGAAATGAAGCTGTTCGCCTGAGGTAAGTGTGTCTCCTATCTTGAAGTTGCCTGTGTCGGGAATACCGACTATATCACCAGGATACGCCTCATCGACTATGCTCTTTTTCTGTGCCATGAAGGCTGTCGGTGCGGCAAACTTCATGTTTTTGCCTGAGCGGACATGGAGATACGGCGCATTGCGCTCAAATTTGCCAGAGCAGACTTTGACGAATGCTATGCAACTGCGATGGCTCGGATCCATATTGGCATGTATCTTGAACACAAAGCCTGAAAATTTCTCTTCTTCAGGAAGTATCTCGCGTTCCTCAGCCTTGACAGGCTTGGGAGCAGGAGCTATCTTAACGAAGCAGTCAAGGAGCTCCTTGACACCAAAGGTATTGAGTGCCGAGCCGAAAAATACAGGAGCGACTTTGCCTTGAAGATACTCATGCTCGTCAAATTCGGGATACACGCCATCTATCAACTCTATGTCATCACGCAATTTGGCAGCATCGGTCTCCCCTACCGCGTCATCTATGCGCTTGTCATCAATGGACTCAATCTCAACGCGCTCGCTGACACGTTGTTTGTCGGGGGTGAAAAGGTCAAGCGAATGCTCAAAGATGTTGTAAACGCCCTTGAATTTGGCACCGATATTGATAGGCCAGCTCAACGGACGCACTGAAATCTTCAGCTCTTTCTCCAGTTCGTCAAGGATGTCAAACGGGTCTCTGCCTTCACGGTCAAGCTTGTTGACGAAAATAATCACGGGAGTATTGCGCATACGGCACACCTCCATCAGCTTGCGAGTCTGCTGCTCCACGCCCTTAGCCACATCGACCACTATGATGACGCTGTCAACAGCGGTCAGTGTGCGGTAGGTATCTTCGGCAAAGTCCTGGTGACCCGGAGTGTCAAGGATGTTGATCTTGTAATCGCCATAGTTGAAACCCATTACAGAGGTAGCCACGGAGATACCGCGCTGCTTCTCTATCTCCATCCAGTCACTGGTGGCGGTTTTCTTGATCTTATTTGATTTTACTGCACCTGCTACATGTATAGCGCCACCGAAAAGCAGTAGCTTCTCGGTGAGCGTTGTTTTTCCCGCATCAGGATGCGAGATGATGGCAAATGTGCGTCGGCGTGAGATTTCGTCTGTGAGCTGTGACACTTAAATCAATATAGGGTTAACTCGATATTTTTCTGCTTGCAATCACTTTGCCTCCATCTCGTCAAGAGTCTTGATGCAATCTACGAGGCTTTCCTCCCAGTGGGGTATAGTGATGCCGAAAGTCTTCTTGATCTTTGACTTGTCAAGGATGGAGTATGCCGGACGGGTGGCAGGTGTGGGATAATCAGCGGTAGTGATAGGCTTCACGTTGCATCCGGTGATGCCGCTTATGCGGTGGATGGCTTTAGTGAAATCATACCATGAGGCAGCGCCTTCGTCAGTGAAGTGGTAGATACCGGGCATCCACTGAGGAGCGGTCAAAATAGCATATATGGCTTCGGCGAGATCACGAGCCGCTGTCGGTGTGCCGACCTGATCTGCCACAACGCCCAGCTCAGCACGTTCACGTCCGAGACGGCGCATCGTCTTCACAAAGTTGTTGCCATAAGGTGAATAGAGCCATGCAGTGCGCACAATTACGCTCTCAGGCAGCAGTGCCAGCAGCGTAGCTTCGCCCTGTCGCTTGGTGACACCATAGTGGCTTACAGGATGCACCGCATCTGACTCCTTGTAGGGGCTGTGACCTGTGCCGTCAAACACATAGTCGGTCGACGTATGTATCACCTTCGCACCCTGCTCATAGGCTGCATCGGCAAGGTTTTTCACTGCATCTACGTTTATACGTGAGCACAGACCCTGATCGCTCTCAGCCTTGTCGACAGCAGTATATGCAGCACAGTTGACGATATGTGTGATATCGTTTGCTGCGACAAACGATTTGACCGCGTCTGCATCAGTGAGGTCAAGCTCGGCTACATCAGTGTAAATGGTCTTGCCGGGCATTTTTTCTTCAAGGACATTGCGCATCTCGGTGCCGAGCTGTCCGTTGCAACCTGTAATGAGGATTTTCATTGTGAGAAGATTATATGTTTGTTTCTGTTTTTATGACTGCAAAGGTAACAAAAAACGCCAAATGAGGCAAACTATTATGTAGATTGCCTCATTTGTGCATAATGCGGTCTAATGCCGAAGAGAGTCACTTCATGTTTTCTCGGAAGAATCGTTCCAAGGCATCAAACGGGATGATATCCATCTGATCATATAGGTCAGTATGGCTGGCTCCAGGGATGACCAGGAAGATTTTGTTATTATCTTTGCCTGGGATGACCGAAAGCTTCTTATAGGCATCACTGCCGAAATAAAACGAGTGCGCTTTCTCTCCATGTATAATCATAACAGCGTTATCTATTTCCCCTGCACGGCTCATCAAAGGGAAATTGATCCAGGGAATATTGGAAGTCACATTGCGGCCTCCGTTAGAATTGAGCGAACGCAGATGATAACCGCGCTCTGTCTTGTAATAGTCATGATAGTCACGCAGAAATTTCGGAGCATCCTCGGGCAGCACATCCGGCACTCCTCCTTCAGTCTTTGGCGTGCCGTTGCGATAATCCTCGGTGCGCTGTGCGCTAAGGGATTCACGTAATGCCTTACGGGCTTCCTTAGTGTCATCGGCATCAAAATAGCCATTGGATGTCACGCGGCTCATGTCATACATGGTAGATGCCACGGTGGCTTTTATTCGTGGATCGGAGGCGGCTGCATTGATTGCCAAGCCTCCCCAACCACAGATACCTATGATGCCGACTCTCCCAGGGTCAACATCCGGGTTTGTAACGAGAAAATCAACAGCTGCGCTGAAATCCTCAGTGTTGATGTCAGGGGAGGTCATATAACGCGGCATACCTCCGCTTTCTCCCGTAAACGACGGGTCGAATGCAATGGTCAGAAACCCTCTACGCGCCATTTCCTGGGCATAAAGTCCGGCAGCCTGTTCTTTGACAGCTCCGAACGGCCCACATACCGCAATAGCAGGCAGAGGCGCTTTGCCATCTTTAGGCTTGTACATATCGGCAGCGAGAGTTATGCCATAGCGATTGACAAAAATCACCTTGCTGTGATCCACCTCGTCGCTTTTGGGGAAAGTCTTGTCCCACTCCGAAGTTAATGAAAGTTTTTCCATAATATTTCTATTTTCGTCCGAATTATTACCAGCTGCCTGAAGTGACATCATACCTACGGTCACAGACATGAACGCAGCCATCCATACATATCTTTTACACATAAATCCACAGGCTTAATCATCGGATGCTGCGTCCAATATTATAGGCTTCGGTCAGCGCAGGATGCCCCTTTGCATCCTCTGGAGCATTGACACCTCCTGCAAACACGCTTCCGGCAAACCGGGCTTTCTCAAAACAGTCAATCCATCCAGTCAGTCCTGTGATGGCTCTCTCAGGCGTGGATGCCTCATCTTCAGCAGCACTTGTCAGCATGTAGATATCACGGAAACGGTAATCCGACAGATAGAGAGGATTGGCTCGGTCAAGCAGTGTCTTCATCTGACCGCTCATCTCATAGTAATATATAGGTGTGGCAAATGCTATCACATCGGCATCGTGCATCTTAGCCACAATCTCCACTGCATCATCATTGATGACACATGTCTGTGTGCGCTGACACGCAAGGCATCCTCGACAAAAATGGATAGTCCGACCTCTAAGTGTTATTTTCTCTACTTGATGCCCGGCATCGGATGCACCCTGAGCAAACGCATCCGCAAGAGCCTCCGAATTGCTGCCAAGCCTGAGGCTTGTAGAAATAACCAATATCTTCTTCATTGTAATAATGTATTTTTGCTCTACAAAATTACATTATATACTCCGTTTCAGTATTGCTCTGAGGCTCAAATATGTTTGCTGAAAAGTCCTGGCAGTCAACTTCTGACCGCTGATGGTGCCACCCCGAAATGTTTCTTGAATGCCGTGGAGAAATGAGAAGGATTCCTGAATCCTACTTCTGTATAGATATCTGTCAATTTCCTGTCACCCTCCTTGATAAGCTCATAGGCTTTCTCAAGTCTTTTTCGTATTAGCCACTTTTCAGGTGTCAGATCGCTTATCTTCTTGAAATCGCGCTTGAAAGTGGCAAGACTGCGCCCAGTGTAGTGTGCGATATCTTCGATGCTCAATTCACACATATAATTCTCCTCCATGAATCCGAGTATGTCAATCTTCCAAGGCTCGTTGAAATCAAACATCGTCGGTGCAAACCGCTCGTCTATCGCCAGCAACGCCATCAATCCCTCCTGTAATTTCAGCTCCATGAAATTGTCACGCGGCTTGACATCAGGATTCATATACGGCTCCATGGAAGCAAACAAGCTGGCAAGTTCTACGGTTTTAGGCAATATAAGCACTCTGCTGTCAAGCTTTTGATGCGTAAGGCGGCTTGTATTTATAGATAGCCGTGAATACATGCTTTTGAGGAAACCGCGAGTAAACATAAGAAATATACCGCAATATCGCTCACCATTGTAAGTCTTCTTATACATGGTGATATGATGGTCGCGCGGTATGAAAACGCACTCCCCTTTCCTCACATGGATTTTCTCCCTCCCATCGTCAAGTATCATCTCTCCCGAATAAACATAATTGAGCGCATACTCCCGTGAGCGGTGTATACATCCGCTCAAGTCATCATAGAAGAAACTGTAAAATACATTATTATAATTGAATATAAGCTTCATTGGCTCGTCTGTCCTATGTTTATCCATTTCGTTTGAAAACTAATTTCGTACCAATACAGCAAAGATAAGCATCACAATCCACAAAATCATTTCTCACAGGCTCATCCTGATCAGAAAATCAATATTTTTTCGCAAATACTTGTTTCACATTGTGAAAATACATGTATTTGCGGATGCCGACCGTCATGCAGTGCCCCGGTCGTGGGCGTGTGGGCGGGAAGCAGACATTTTTTGAAAAGGCGTTTATCTGAACGTTTTATTTCTTGGTTCCTGGAACTTCGCAACTTCTCAATCGTAATCAAGAATGAAACAACGATAGAACGTCCATGGATATGTAAACAACTGCTTGCAGAAATCGGGATGATTCTGCATTATTGATTTACATATATGCGTGGGCTTCTGCGTTGTCCATTCAATTACGATGGGCAATGCGAAGGCCTCAGGAACTGGATGAACAACAGGATACAGTTCCCCACGCTTTTCGTTTTTAACAAGCACATCTAATTCACAGCCACAGAGGGGAGCAGCGGCTGACATCATCAACCAATCTATCAAAATCTGACAGACATGAAAAAGAAAATGGGTCAGTAGATATCTAGTGGGGATATGCATAAAGGTTTGCGATGCGGAACAGGAAGAACTTCTTGTCGGCCACGCCTCTGAGATTAGCTCTGAACAGCTTAATCTTTGCGTTGAAGGACTCTGCCATTGCATTAGATGAGCGGTTGTTGTAGAAATTGAGTATTTCATCGTAATGCTCATAGAATGTTGCGGCGATAACGTTGAATGAATGGAAGGCAGCCTCTTCGACCTTGTTGTACCATCGGGCCATGGACAGACGTGCGGCATCCTTGACCGTGTTTCTCGAGAAGATCATCCTCAGGGCGTGGCATAATCCATATGCTTTCTTTATGTCGGGATATTCCTCGAAAAGTATCAGTGCCCGCTGTTTCTGTCTGTCAGTCCATTTGTCGGCGGACTTGAACAGCAGGTATCGGGAACGTATCAGCAGTTCCTTGCGCGTATCACCGTTCGGATATCGGAAAGGGATGTATTCCCCGTCATTGAGTCTGGCTTCCTCCATTTCATCATTAGCCTGCTGTATTGCGTCCCAGCGGTGCCTTATCCTTAGCTCCTGCACGGCATCACAGGCAAGCTTCTGAACATGGAACCTGTCAATGACGCGTGAGGCCTTGGGGAACGCCGTCCGCACAATCTTACGCATGGAGTCGGACAGGTCGAGCGTCACTTCTTCAACAGCAAGGCGGCGCTCCTCGTCGATGCCTTGCAGCACAGCGGCCACATCCTCGGACCTGGTGCCCGCCACAACAGCGACCAGGGACCGTTCTCCTGTACGGGCATCACGGTTGGTAACAAACGTATACAACTCGCCGTTTGACAGTGATGACTCATCGATGGCAAGTCTCGGCCCGATGTTGTCGGCAAACAGCAGCCACCTGTCGGCATGTTCAAGCTGGTCTCAGTCCCGGAAGCCGCTCAGGACCTCCTTATACTGTTTTTCAAACGTATGGCCGTCGATATGGTAGAACTCCTCATGCGTACGGCAGGTCACGGGGGACGTCTCCATACGTCTCTTTTAAAAAAGCTCCAAATTCCTTGGAGTAACGTGTGCCCTTGGCTACGACATCAAGATCTATCGGTATGCTGAAACTCTTGCCCGTGCGTGTGTCCATCCACCGCCTGCGCCGTATCTTTAGGATGGCCTTGTGATCCCTGATTGGAAAATCCGTAACGTTTACAGCTTCCATGAAGCCCTTGGAATCGAAATGGACATCCCCACTCAGTTCCGGATTCATCTTCTCATCAAGGCTGATATGTATCTCCGCGGATGTCTGTTCAACGCCTGCTATGGTAAAATAATCCAATATCTGTGCCGGCAGAACTATCTGTGCCAACATCTTTTATCCCTGTATCTAATCGGTACTATCGCTGCCGCAATTTACATGGCATTCCGATCATTCACACTCCCAAAATAACAGATTATGAAACTAAACAAATCAATCTTCACACTTGCAGTGGTCGGGGCTATGACGGTCACAGCTTCGGCAGCAGATGACGTGCAGACGCGGATGCTGGAGACTTTTACGGAGCTGGCACGTATCAACAGCCAGTCGAGCTATGACAGCGTTTCAACTTATGGGCAGCATGTGATGGCTCTTAAGATAGAGAGCGATGTCAAAGCTCTGCTTAAAGTCAACAGCAAGCTTGGGACTGTGAGGGTGTCGCCGTCAAACTATGTGTATGTCGTCCTCGAGCCTAATGTGAAGAAGAAATGCCCTACGCTGGGGATTTCATGTCACCTTGATGTGACTCCTGAGGCACCGGGCGGAGAAATAACCCCAGTGGTTGATACGCGTAACGGACATACCATAGTCCGAACTGACGGCTCTACCCTGCTTGGTGCCGATGACAAGTGCGGAGTTACGATAGCTCTGCAACTTATCGAGACGCTTGTCAAGGACAAGTCGGTCAAGCATGGCAAGGTAACGTTTGCGTTCTGCCCCAATGAGGATGTAGGCCGCGCAGCCGATGACATAGACACTACCCTATTTAATCCCGACATACTTTTTGACCTTGATGGACCTGAGGGCGAAATCGTGACACGCTCCAACTTCACCGCCCGTGGCTTCAATGTTAAGTTCAAGGGGCGCGAGGCTCATCCGTCCACTGCCAAAGCTGACCGTCTCGGTGATGCTACGGCTGCGGCTGCCACCTTTATAGCCTTCTTCCCTATCGAACATAGACCAGAAACCACCGATGGCTTACAAGGCTACATACATCCGTGGGACTTCGTCAAAGAGGGCGTAGATGTCACAGTGCAGACACGAGTCCGTTACTTTGACAAGGAGGAGGGCATCAAGTTTGACCGATTACTCAAAGACGCTGTAGCCAAGGTGGAGAAAGACTATCCGAATGTGAGAGTGGAAATTCTCTTTGACGGCTTGCAGTATGAAAATGTGGCATACTCTATGCACCCGGCATCACAAAGCCTGATAGAGTCAGCGGCAGCAAAAACCGGCAAACATATACGGTTTGCCGACGAACGCGGAGGCACCACAGCCTCGATGTTCGCCGCCAAGGGTCTCAAAGGAGGCATGTGCATATTCACAGGGCAGCACGACATCCACTCCACTCGCGAATGGGCAGACCTCCAGGAGATGGAAGAAGCCTACTCGCTGATGCTCGAGGTAATCCGCGGTATAGCAAACCTCAAACAGTAACCATAAAACTACCTTACAAAACAATAACTCCATGTCAAGAATGAAACATATACACAAGTTAGCAGTCAGAATCGCCATGATTGCTGCCGGAATCGCTTTTGTGAACATGTCCGCAGACGCCCAGCTCCCCACCGCGGCAAAGGTTGCGATAACTATCGAGCGCACTATCAAAGGAATGTCTCACATCAAACCAAATCCAATTCCTCCGATAGGGCGTTTCCCCCCTCGTCCCATAAAACTGCCAAAGGATTCTTTAAAATTTCCGAAACCAGTTAAAATGCCCAAACTGCCAGAGAGGATACAAATCCAAGAGCTTGACCGCCAGAAACATGAAAAACGTATCGATAAACTCAATAAAGATTATGGGAAACTGCGATCGAACGGATTCGCAAGTGACACATTGGCTGCGGTACGGATAGCCGAACGTGCTGCCAAATTAGGTGTCGAATCGATAGCAGTAGACTGCATATGTCGCTTTGCAGAGATACCACCGACTACTGAGCAGCTGGCATATGCCGTAGACTCGCTAATGATAGCCAACTGGAGTTTCCGACGACCGCTTGTCGAGAACCGCATATTGGCTAATTATATAGCCTCTCGCCCTATCACCCAGCCGATAAAACCCGGTGATGCTCGGTTTGAGACGTATATGGAGGAACAAGCATTGTTGACAGATCTTGCAGAAAAACACTGCCATAGTTTTGTACCATTGGCAATGATTCCCTCAAATCTACATCGTGGCGACAGCATCACAGCGCCACTATACTACGATGCAATAAAGGCGATTATAAAATACCCTAATGCCTCATCATCCGAATTCCAGCAAACATTATGTGTGGATGGATCATATACTATGCTCGGCGGTGGTATGGATTCGGCGATGCTTCAACTTTTCGAGCTGCCTTCTTTAGCCAAAATTGCTTCCAATTCGTTTCCCTTGGCATGGAATCTATATGTTGCAGCATTCTGTAGAGCTGATCAACGTGGAGATAAGTATTACGACATAGTGAGGAGAATAAATCCTGCTGCAACAGACTCATTGACCGATGTGCTCTACAGCAACATCATAGATCTCTTTATCGAAGAGCCTAATAAGAACTCGGCCGAGTATATAATAAGCAATTCCGCTGAACCGTTAGATCTGGCATATGTGCTTTGCGATACTCTGATTATAAAAATGCCACTTGATGATACGTATGAAAAAATAACCCCGGAAAAAATCGAGCAATTACGTCCTTATTCTGAATCAATAATAACCATGGTGGATATGACTGTCAACGACTCGCTCACAGGATTACTCCCCGATATCATGAGGATATACAGGGCTGTAGCGTATTCACTGCTGGATGATGACAGGGCGTCCAAGGAGCTACATCAACTGACTGAACATTGCATCGCACATCGACATGAGAAAGAATATGCAGTACTGATCCCAGGGGTAGCTATATGCTATGGAAGTGACGTGGCTGATGGTCTTGATAATCCCAATGCCGGACTAAAGATTTTAAAACACTATCTGAAATATGATGAAACCGAGGGAATAGACGCAGAGACACGTATAGAATACTACAATTACATGGCAGCCATGTATGACAGACTCGGAGACAAAAAGAAGGCTTCAAAATGCAGAGCAAAAGCAGACCTCAACAATTGAAGCATTTCAGCATGGTAGGTATGAAAAAGGCGGTACGACCCCAAAAGTCCATACCGCCTTGATTTCTGGAAATATAATCAGTCGAATACGTGGCGGAGTTTGCTGAAGATGCGGTCTTTGGTTGACTGGGATGCCTGCATGTTGGGGGCACCCTGGAGTTTTTCAAAGGCTGCTTTTTCGTCGGCATTGAGGTTTTCGGGGACATAGACCATCACGTTGACGAGTTCGTCGCCGGTGCCGTAACCTTCGGTCGAGGGCAACCCCTTGCCGCGCAGACGGAGCACCTTGCCAGGCTGTGTTCCCGGCGCGATTTTCAGACGGGCACGACCGGTGATGGTGGGCACTTCCACGCTGCCGCCGAGCACAGCCGTCGGGAAATCAAGCATCAAGTTATAGATGACATCGTTTCCGTCACGGATGAGTTCGGGATTCTTGACTTCCTCTATCACAACGAGCAGATCGCCATTGATGCCTCCGTGGGGAGCAGCGTTGCCCTTGCCCTGTATGGTAAGCACTTGTCCGTCAGATACACCTGCGGGTATGGTAAATGTAATCTGCTGTTCTTTGCGGACTACGCCCTCGCCGTTGCAATGGGGACACTTTTCGGTGATAATCTTGCCTTCGCCATGGCAGTGGGGACACTCGGCTTCGCTCTGCATTGTGCCGAAAGGTGTATGCTGTGCGGTGATTACGGTACCTGTGCCGTTGCAAGTGGTACATGTAGTGAATGCCTTACCGTCCTTTGCGCCAGTGCCGTTGCAGTAGTCACACTTGACGAGTGTAGGAATCTTAAGCGTCTTGGTCACTCCCTTGGCTATATCCTCAAGAGTCATCTTGACCTTTATGCGGAGGTCACTGCCCTTGCGACGACGGGTACGGTTGCTGCGTGAGCGTCCGCCAGCGCCTTCAAAACCACCCATGCCGCCAAACGAGCCACCGAATATATCGCCGAAGTGGCTGAATATATCCTCCATGGACCATCCGCCAGCCGATGAGAATCCACCGGCACCGCCACCAGGAAATCCCTGCGGTCCCATATTGTGGCCGAACTGGTCATATTTGGCACGCTTGTCCGCATCTGACAATACATCATATGCCTCGGCAGCTTCCTTGAATTTCTCCTCGGCTTCCTTGTCGCCGGGATTACGGTCGGGGTGGTATTTCAGAGCGAGCTTGCGGTAAGCTTTCTTGAGTTCGTCGGCTGTGGCGTTTTTCTGTACGCCCAGCACTTCATAATAATCTCTTTTACTGCTCATTGGAGTGATAGTATCATTACTGGCCTACAGCCACTTTTGCGTGACGCAGCACTTTATCATTAATCATATAGCCCTTGGTCGGTGTGTCAATCACTTTGCCCTTCTGTGCTTCGTCATCCACAGGCACCATGGCTATGGCATCATGAAGCTCGGGGTTGAAATCGGCACCGGTGCTTTCGATAGCCTTGACACCGTTCTGTTCCAGGAGCTTGACAAGCTTATTGTATATCAGCTGCATGCCCTCGCGGATAGCCTGAGGGTCATCGGCATTTTTTGTAGCCTCCAGACCGCGCTCCATGTCATCGACTATGGGCAGAAGCTGTTTCATGACAGATTCGGAGGCATTTTTGATCAGCTCTCCCCTTTCCTTGACATTGCGTTTGCGGAAATTGTCAAACTCTGCCATAAGGAATAGGTATTCTTTCTTCTCTTTCTCAAGAGCCGCAGATGTCTCGTCATACTTTTTCTGCAACGCCTCCACCTCTGTAAGTTCGGCGTCAAGCTCGTTTTTAGCATCTTCGGAAATCTCCTGATCATCAGCCTGCTCGAGGTCATCCATGATTTCAGGGTGCTGCTCGTCATCGACAGGGCGATTGTCTGCATTATTTTGATTTGCGCTCATATTCTGCTTGTTTCTTTTATTCTTTGACATGGTGTATATATGATATAGATATAACAAATTGATTGCCAATTATGCCTGAAAATGATGAAGCCTTCAATACTTCATCAGATAACCGCAAGCATCTAATCAAATAACAATCAATATGATTATAACGTTCACTGCTTCACCAGTCTGCATTTGCGCCATCGCGCTCCAGCTGGCATCCAGGAGAAGTCAACTGACAAAATGTCAGACGGGAATATGCCAAAAACGGCAGAACCACTGCCTGTCATCTCTGCATAAGCCGCACCGTTAGCCTTAAGCCATCTGATAGCAGCATAAATGTCAGGCACTTTCGGAGCTACCGATGCCGTAAAGTCATTACCCAACGATGCAGTCCACTCGCTTACACCCTTTGATGCAGTCAGCGCCGACATCAGGTCCCCGGCAGTGCGACAGCTTGACGGAGCATCGGCATAGGCTTCTGCTGTAGACACACTGCCCTGCGGCTTGATAATCAACAGGTGGTCAAGCAAATCTGTTGGGAGGTCAATCTCAGTTAGAGTCGTGCCCGTACCAGTGGCAAGCATTGGTCTATTGTAGATGAAAAACGGACAGTCGCTTCCGACCTTGGCAGCCATCGCTGCAAGCTGCTCCTGACCGAAAGGATTCCCGGTCATATCATTAAGCAGTCTCAGAGTAAAAGCCGCATCGCTTGATCCACCTCCCATCCCGGCTCCATCAGGAATTTCCTTATGGAGATGTATCTCCATCGGAGGAGTGTCAGCGTGGGCCTCGCAGAAAATCCTGTAGGCTTTCATCACGAGGTTCTTTTCAGCCGGACATGGCAGCGCATGGCCTGTGACAATCAACGATGTCTCACCAGTGGCGGAGGGCACCATCTCCAATATATCACACCAATCCACCGGCACCATGACAGTGACAATCTCATGGTAGCCGTTGGGTAAAGTCTTGCCTATATAAAGCCCAAGATTGATCTTGGCATTGGGAAAAGTTATCATCGGGAGACAAAGTTACGACATAAATCGCTAATTTTGCAATATATAATAATTCGCCATCTACGAAATGCCCGGAGATTTCAAACCCAACAAATCGCGAAGCGACTATAACAAGAAAGGTCCCAACAATATAGAGGCACAGGCTATCGCTGAGATAGCCGGGCGCAAGGCTCCTCGTGACAAAGAATTGGAGGAAGCTGTGCTCGGTGCTCTGATGCTTGAGAAAGACGCATACACCATAGTTTGCGACCTGCTCAAGCCTGAAAGCTTCTATGAGCCTGAGAATCAGGTAATATATGAGGCGATACAGCATCTCGGCGCGTCGCAGCAACCTATAGACATGCTGACCGTCACCGAACGTCTGCGTCTTGACGGCAACCTTGATAAAGCTGGCGGTGCGCTACGCATCACCGAGCTGACCACGCGTGTCACTTCGGCTGCACATGTGGAATTTCACTCGCGCATCATCAGTCAGAAGTACCTGGCACGCGAACTTATTTCGTTTGCTTCGCGCATAGAGCAGATGGCGTTTGACGAGAGCAACGACGTAGAAGACCTCTTGCAAGAAGCCGAGGGCAAACTGTTTGAAATCTCGCAGCGCAACGTCAAGAAAGATGTAGTGCAGATCGACCCTGTGATCTCACAGGCGATAGAGACGATACAGACCGCTGCCAACCGCACCTCGGGACTCTCGGGTCTGCAATCGGGCTTCCATAAACTTGACGAACTCACATCAGGATGGCAAAACTCCGACCTTATCATCATAGCAGCCCGTCCAGCAATGGGCAAGACGGCATTTGTGTTGTCAATGGCTCGCAACATGGCAGTAGAATACAGCACCCCTGTAGCTGTATTCTCACTTGAAATGAGCAAGGTGCAGCTCGTCAACCGTCTGATAAGCAACGTCACCGAACTCGAGGGCGAGAAAATCAAGAGCGGTCAGCTCAGCCAGATGGAGTGGGACCAGCTGATGGGACGCATCAAGAAACTTTATGGGGCACCTCTATATATAGATGACACAGCCTCGCTCTCCATTTTTGAATTGCGTACCAAAGCTCGCCGACTCGTCAGGGAGCACCAGGTGAAATTCATCATCATCGACTACCTCCAGCTGATGAACGCTTCGGGAATGAAATTCGGCTCTCGCGAACAGGAGGTCAGCATGATTTCGCGTAATCTCAAGCAGCTCGCCAAGGAACTTGACATCCCCATCGTGGCATTGTCGCAGCTCAACCGTTCGGTAGAATCACGCGGCGACAGTGCTGCCGGCAAGCGTCCGCAGCTGAGCGACCTCCGTGAGTCAGGTGCCATCGAACAGGATGCCGATATCGTGTGCTTCATACACCGCCCGGAATACTATCTGCGCTCAGGAGTGGACGCATCAGGCAACGACATCCGCGGACTCGCCGAATTTATCGTAGCTAAGCACCGTAGCGGTCGTGTGGATGATGTCAAGATGCGTTTCCGTGCCAAGTATGCACGATTTGAAAACTGGGAGGACGACACCACCTTCTCAGCTGCGACTGTAGGCAGCCGCATGAATTCAGATGATGATTTCGGCGATGTAGGCGGCAATCCATTTAACGGCGGCACAGCCAACCTCACCCCTACCGACCCCAACGAGACAGCCCCGTTTTAATTGACAAGCTTTTTATGGGGATTGGGGAGGACTTTAGGACCGAATATAGTGCTGATAACGGCTCCGAGTATCATCACGGCGATTGACACGATAAGCACAAGGACTATACCACCGAGATGAAGCATCACGGGCATTATTATGACACCGATGATGGCTCCGACCTTACCGAGCATTGAAGCTATGCCTACGCCAGCTCCTCTGATAGCCACAGGATATATTTGCGCTGGAAGCACATAGGTCACCAGGTGTGGTCCGGCATTGAGAAATATCTCAAAGATGAAGAAGCCGACAATAGATGTCCACACGGGCAAGTGGAAAATATTGGCAAGCAACAGTATCAGCAATCCACCCGCACAGATATAGAAGCCCCATGTCAGCATAGCAATATGCCACATACGCCTCAGATAACAGAGTCCGAGGATGAAACCGGGTAGTATGAAGAAGTTGATCCATGCCGTTATCTCTACCGAGAGCTCTATGCGATGGAGACCATGAGCATCAGCTGGCATCAGTCCGAGCGCGGAGACAAGCATAGGCAAGAACACGCCTATACCATAGACTCCCACCCCTTCGCATGCCCAAGGAACACCGCTAAGGATCACGCGTGACATATTTTTGCGGCTGAACATAGCCGCCCATGATGGATTGACAACTAATGATGGTTTGGCAGGAGGCAATACAGTCACATGGGATCCGAAAAACCGCTGCGCAGCCTTGATAGCCTTGTCAGACATACCATGAGCCATCAGCCATGCCGGGCTTTCCCACCACCGCAGCCTCATTACGAAAGTCATAAGCCCGAGACCTCCGACTATCAGCATCAGATAAGTCCATGCCGAGGCACTGCCTGTAAGCCGTATGATGATGTAACATCCGACAGCTCCCATGATGAAACCCAAAGCCGATGTGGACTTGGCGATGCCCACGCACATGAACCTGCGTGATGCCGGCATCAGTTCGGAGATATAATCGGAGTCAAGACTGTAACCTCCTCCAACCCCCAAGCCAGCCAAAAACATGCCGAGCATGAAAAGGGCAAGAGAGTGTCCGGCAAACAGCTCGATAGTCGCTCCCAACATCATCAATACAGGGCACAGACGGAAATAAAATAGGTAACCATTGCGGTCGCTCAACCTACCCATAACCATAGATCCCAGTGCGATACCTATCAAAGAAACCGCTGCCGAGACTCCCTGCATGAATGATGACAAGTGCGGCGAACCAGCCAACACTATCATCGGCACCATGACACCCACCACCGCAGCCACTGCCGACCCAATAAGCTGCTCCATGCTGCTGACAGCAAGGTAGTATACATGCTTTCTGCCAAATGGCAGCTGGGCTACAGGAACCGGAGCGGAGGCAATAGGTGTCATAGTACGGTAGTATATTAGGCAGCGTCCTGCTGCTTGTTGAGTTTATAAGCCGGGAGCATGAAAAGCCAAGTGGCAATACAGAACGGACCTGTCAATGTCGGTATGCCGAGAGGCATCATGAAAGCATCCATGCCAGCCTGGATAAATACGGTGGCGATTATTGCTGCAATACTCCACAATGCAGAGCGCCATGACGGTTTGTAGAACGTCATCCCGACAGCTATACCTGTCAGCACAGGGCTGAAGCCCATAAGTCCAGCCGAGATATCGGCACCATTAAACTGGAATAACAACGACACCGCTAGCGACACTGCGGAAGCTATTGCTGCCCATGCTGCCGCCCATCGGCTACACAATGCCAAAGCTACCAAAAAGAAGATGCCTGTCACCCACGAGTTGACGAGGAAAACCTGTGCAATGCCTTTAAGCCAATAGACCACCAAGTCTCCAAACGTGATGTCGTGGAGAGTAGTCATTGCCGCCGACAGCTCCGGTGTAGAGAGTGATGCTTCAGGCATCGCATGTGACAAGCGCGATGCCAACAGGAATACCCAGGTAAGAAATACAAACGGGAAAGTGTAGGAATTGACCTTCCAAGGCAGCATCACATTATTAAATCCCTGACGCACCCAAGTAGTGCACATGGCACAGAATACAAGTGCCAGCCACATGATCCAAGTGTTCTCAAGGAACGTCGGGAAGGCACAACCTACAAGGATACCGTTGAAACCCCACAGACCGTCCTTGCCGTCATTTATATTCTCGCCAAGTAGAAAACCTGCAATGGTAGATGCAAGCAGACCTACAACGGCTCCATATGCCACCTGAGGCACTCCGCACTCATAACTTCCCCAGAATATACCGGCGAGAAAGAAGAATCCGGTCCATGCCGAATTCTGGAACATGACCTGCCCTGCCCCTCTGAGGCATGAGCGTATGGCTGTGTAGAAACTATTTTCCTTGTCCATGATTGTAAGTGATTAAATGTATCTATTTTAGGAATACCTAACGCCATGGAAATTCCGCAGGTATCGGATGACCCTTGACAGCCATACGTACTGTGGAGCAGAAATCCCTGACAGCCTTCTTGACAGGAGCAGGCTCCATTCCGAGGACTTTATAGAGCAGACCCGCATCATTGGGAAGCCTGGTTATACCAGCCATCAACGGTGTAGAGGTATCGTTGACAGCCTGAGTCTGGGCAAACACCTCCTCAGCCTTATCTTTGGGGAGCATGACCACCACGTTACCAAACACATCAAAGCGTCCCATGCAACCCAGGTCTCTCACCGAACGCTTATGCGGCTCGATTATAAACTTCTCACGGAATAGCGGCACACCCTCCGGACGACAGCCCTCGGTTTCCACACTGAGGATGTCATACTCGAAAAGTTCGCCGTCAGCATAATATTTTCGTCCGCCCATGTAGATTTCAGAATAGACCAGGGTTGCGGTCTCTGCCACCTCGGCTTTTGTCTGACAGATGAAACGTGTATGAGCTGACGGATAAATCGGTTCTGGAAGAAATTCCAGATAACCGCCGTCATCTACACGTATATGCTGCACCATGCCGCTGAAATTGTATTTCATTACCGCAAGTTTAGTAGCGGCTCCCGTCGAGACAAACGCCATGGCATCCTTCTTGACATGAATATTCTGACTGTAGCGGTCACCGTCGACATTGGGGCCCCCCGACGACAGGATATATACACAAGGCATGCCTGGCATCTCCTCGTCGAAATACAGTTCCTGCTGTACTATCAACGGTGCGCGTCGGTCAAGATCGCGAAGGATGGACTTGCCTTCTCCATCAAGTTCAAAACCGAGACGAAGATACCCGTTCTTACCCGGCACACCTACATACATAGCCTTGGGCTCGGTGAGATAAGGTGTCATCTCAGGTATATGGTCAAACACCGGGACTTTCACGTCGGAAAACTGACGCTTGAATCCGGGCTTTATGCCATTGATAGTATTAGCCATAGGGACATGATTTGATAGAAGATATTTTTCAGTCTTTCACTTTGTCAAAGAGAGCCATCTTGAAGAGCAAATCTACAAACTCGTCAATACCTTCTCCCTTCATGGAATTGGTGAACACGAACGGCTTGCCGGGACGCATCAGTTCGCTGTCATGCTTCATCACCTCGAGCGAAGCTCCTACATAAGGAGCAAGGTCGGTCTTGTTGATTACCAAGATGTCGCTTTGCGATATGCCAGGACCGTCCTTACGAGGAATCTTGTCACCAGCTGCCACGTCTATCACATAGACGAAGAAATCGACAAGTGCGGGAGAGAAAGTCAGAGTCAGGTTGTCACCTCCAGATTCGATCAGCACCACATCGGCATCAGGAAACTTTGCCTCCATCTCCTCTACGGCAGCGATATTCATTGACGGGTCTTCACGAACAGCAGTGTGAGGGCATGCTCCGGTTTCAACGCCGATGATCTGGTCTTCGGCAAGCACACCTTTGAGTGTCTTGCGCACATGCTTGGCATCCTCTGTGGTTACAATATCGTTGGTTATGATAAGAGTTTTCAGTCCGCGATCAAGCAATTTGGGCGTGATGGCTTCGATCAACGCAGTCTTTCCCGATCCTACCGGACCGCCTATACCGATTCGACAAGTACTCATAGTAATTAAGTTTGATTATAGGGATTAGATAATGTGTGAATTAATTCATAAACATACGCATTGTACCCTTTTCATGAAGCGATGCGAGAATATCCATCTGAGGGACAAAACAGTTGATGTCGCTCATCCCCAGTGTCCTGACATGTTCATAAATCTCAGGTATCTTCAAAGACATATCCTCCAATATCAGCTGTGTGTCATAGTGGCTCACCCTGACGAGACGCAATGCCGCACCAAGTACCATATTGATTACGCCATATTGATGTGAAGCAAACAGGGCTTCTTCTGACAAGCCTTTGACAGCAAACACGATGCCTTGGGTCACGGGATAACTGCCTGAAATTTCTCCAGAGTTGATTGCATCCAGCCATCCGGCAAGCAGGGCATTGTCAGGTACCAATCTGACTGCAAGCTCACTGAGCTTCTTGCCCATACGTATAAGCATCAGACGTGACTCGTCATTGAGCTTACACATCATCAACTTGCGGTCAATCTCCTTAAGCGCTTCCAGATCACCGTCAAGTGTGGTACGGTATGCGTGTATTGCCGCGATACCATCAGTGTAAGCGCCCTGGAGTGCTACCGAAGTGACATATTGATGCAATGTGTCTGCATCATGCACTATCTTCTCATATGCCGCAGTTTCCAAGCCATTACTGAACGAGAATGTCCCGACAGGAAAGGTGGAATCGCTCATCTGGAGCAGTTGCATCAATGCTGTTATATCGTTGGGTGCTTTCATAGATCCTGCGTATGATTACGGTTGGCTATTTTAAGGATTAAAGGTCGTGGTGATGGTGGTGATGACCGCCCAAACCGTGGCTTTCGTGACCTGCTCCACCGAAGAGACGGCGCACTTCGTCAGGAGCCATGTATGGAATGACCTGCTGACCCTGTTCAAATTCATATGTGACATTTTCGAAATGATGAGTATCCATGACACCGAGCATCACTTTCTTGTCAACAGTCAGCGGCACATACACCTTGTCATGCTTGACCACAGCCGGCCAGTGCTGATTACCGATGGCATGACCCAGCTCTACACAGTGACGGATGATTTCATCCGGCGAAAGGGAAGCCCAGCCTTTAAGATCTATGACAAGCACATCGTTAAGTTTGAGTCTCAACACTATCGCATGCTTCTTATCTTCGTCCCAAGCAATTATGTCACCGTCCTTGATTTCAGTATGACGTTTGAAAGCGACAGCTATGTCGTTGCTCTCATCACTTTTTGCGAGGAAACGGCTCTTTTGTGCAGTCCACTGGTCAAGAAATACTGATTCGATAACGGCATCGTCAAGTTTATCAGTCCAGGGAGTCTCGTGAATATTTCCGAGAACTTCATCGTAAACGATCATAATGTGGCGAATTATATTGATTATTAAGAGATTAAATCAACATAGAGGCGGGAATACCCCGTCTCTATGTCGGTTTTGATTAGGAATTTAGCTGAACCAGTAGAGCTGAGCCAGCGAAAGTTCTTTAGCAGGAGGTACAGTGGCGAGCACACCGTCTACAGTGACTTCGAATGTCTCGGGATTGACCTCGATCTGAGGTGTGGCATTGTTGCGCACCATATCGTTCTTTGACAGCTGACGCATGCCATGCACACCGTATATCTGACTCTTCAGTCCGAGACGTTCCTTCAGACCAGCCTGGGCAGCAGCCTGCGAAACGAAGGTCACGCGGGTTTCGGCAAGTTCCTTGCCAAATGCACCGAACATCGGACGCATGATGCAAGGCTGCGGGGTCGGCAGTGATGCGTTGGGGTCACCCATGTTTGCCCAGCTGATCAGACCGTTCTTAAGCACCATCTTAGGCTTTGCACCGAAGAATGCAGGCTCCCAGAGCACGAGGTCAGCCATCTTGCCTACTTCAACCGAGCCGAGGATTTCATTGATACCGTAAGTGATGGCTGGGTTGATGGTTATCTGGGCAAGGTAACGGAGTACACGGAAGTTATCGTTTTCATCAGAGTCTTCGGGCAGTTTGCCACGGGCAGACTTCATATAGCTTGCCATCTGGAAAGTACGCATGAACGATTCGCCTACACGACCCATCGCCTGAGAGTCAGATGATACCATGGATATGATGCCGAGGTCATGGAATACGTTTTCAGCAGCCTGAGTCTCAGGACGCACACGGCTCTCAGCAAATGCCACATCTGACGGAATGGTCGGATTAAGATTATGGCATACCATGATCATGTCAAACAGCTCTGCCTCGGAGTTGATACCGAAAGGCAGCGTCGGGTTGGTTGATGACGGAAGCACATTCTCAAGCGAAGCCACTTTCAGAAGGTCAGGAGCGTGACCGCCACCGGCACCTTCGGTATGGTAAGTATGGATGGTGCGGCCGTCGATGGCTGCGATAGAATCCTCTACATAACCGCTTTCATTAAGAGTATCGGTATGGATTGCAACCTGAACATCGTAGTTGTCTGCACTTGCCATACATGCGCGGATGGCAGCAGGAGTTGAACCCCAGTCTTCGTGGATTTTGAAACCACAGGCACCGGCTACAATCTGCTCATCAAGAGTTTCACGCACTGACGAGTTACCTTTGCCAAGGAAACCCATATTGATAGGGAGACCTTCGGCTGCCCTGAACATCTGTTCAAGATTCCACTTACCAGATGTGATGGTCGTACCATTTGTGCCGTCCGTCGGACCGATGCCACCGCCGATGAGGGTAGTGATACCGTTTGACAAGCAGTCATACGCCTGCTGGGGAGCTACAAAATGCACGTGACCGTCAATACCGGCTGCAGTCAATATAAGATGCTCGCCAGAGATAGCGTCAGTCGATGGGCCTGTACACAACGTAGGTGTCACGCCTTCCATGACGTTAGGGTTACCGGCTTTGCCTATGCCAGCGATTTTGCCATCCTTGACTCCGACATCAGCTTTGACTACACCGATGATAGGGTCGATGATGGTGACATTGGTTATGACGAGGTCAAGCGACCCGCCATCGCTGGTGATGGTGTTGGCTGTGCCCATGCCGTCACGGAGAGTCTTGCCTCCACCGTAGACTGCTTCATCACCAAGCACACGAAGATCTTTCTCGATCTCTACATACAAGTCCGTGTTTCCTAAGCGGATTTTATCACCCACTGTAGGGCCGAACAAGTTATTGTTTTCTTGTCTTGAAATAGTTGCCATATCTTTATCTGTGGGTTATTTTGAACTTGCAGAAGCCTGCTTTGGAGTTATCTGATTCTGGGTATAGCCAGCCTCGGCGTCTTCCTCAGAAATAGTGCGGAATCCGTATTTGTTGACACGACGCACAGCGCGTTCCTTCAACGGGTAATATGCAGGAGTATCTTCAAGACCTGCATAGCCGTCTACGAGGTCATTGAAGCCGATGACACGCTGCTTGCCGGCATAGCTGACAAGCTCAACCTCTTTTTCTTCTCCAGGCTCGAAGCGTATGGCTGTTGTGGCTGGAATGTTGAGATGGTATCCAAACGCCGCCTCGCGGTCAAATTCCATATAACGGTTCACTTCCATAAAATGGAAATGCGATCCGATCTGTATAGGGCGGTCGCCTGTGTTGCGTACAGTGATTTTCTTGGTACGGCGGTTAACATTATACTCCAGATCATCCTTGGCAAGGATGACACCGCCGACAGGCACATATGTGTCAGGTTTGAATCCGGGGGTCTCAGGATAGGTAATCTGAGGTCTCCCCTGGTAGACTCCTATAGGAGTGGTATAGGATTGCTGAATTGCCATGTCGTTTAGAATTTTGGTAATTGACTTGAAGTTTGATTGTGATCACTTGCCGTGATTACTTGATGGGATGATGGATGCTTACCAGACGCGTACCGTCGGTAAATACGGCTTCAACCTGCAACAGATTGATCATGTCGGCGACTCCATCCATTACTTGCTCTTTGGTAAGGACTTGGGTTGCATCGTGCATGACTTCCTCTACAGTCTTGCCTTCGCGAGCTCCTTCCAGTGCGCATGAAGTAATGTAAGCCACTGACTCCGGGTAGTTAAGCTTTAGACCCTTGTTGAGTCGGCGCTCTGCAATCAGTCCCAGAGTAAGCAGTTTCAGCTTATCTTCTTCTTTTGGAGTTAAATGCATAATAAATTTAAATTAAGGATTAGAGGTTGAGTGAATTGTTCAATATTAATAACCACAGATACGCGTATAAAGTTTCGGACCGGGCATAAAAAAATGCCGAGATTCCTGATTCAGGAGTCTCGGCATTGATATCAGTGGGAATATGTGCTTCAGGCGTTAGCAGCTGCGTTGCGCTGCTCTACGAGAGACTTGAATTCATCGATAGTGACATCCTTGTTGTCGATGGTGACAGCGTTACGGATAGCCTCGAATATCTTGAGCAGCCCGACCTGCTGAGCCAGACGTGCACGTGAGTTCTTGTCGGCGAGCATGCGCTTTGCATAATCGGCATATACATCGTCTGACAGGTTTGACATGCCGTACTGGGCAAACTGCTGACGAGCCATCATTGTGGCAAACTGAAGCATATCAGCCTCCTCTACTTTCACGCCAAGTTTCTCGGCGATGCTGTCACGGATAAGCTGCCATTTGAGATCGGGCATAAGCTGAGCAAACACGCTGTCGATGTTCTCGTCATTGACATCCTTGTTGACGCTCATATACCACTTCTTGAGGACGTCCTCTGCCACTACGATCTCGCCATCGTAACGAGATGTGTAGTACTTGTAGACATCATCCTGGAAGAGATTCTCGCTATTGCCACGGAGCTGGTCTGCTATCATCTGCTTCACAGCTGCGCGATACTCATCTTCAGTATTCACTTTGTCCTTGCCAAATACGTTGGTATAGAACTCCTCATTGTGTTCGGCAGGACGAAGCACTATGATTTCCGAGATAGACAGCTCGAAGTCGCCTTTGACCTCAGCAGCCTTATCCTTGTCGATCTGAAGCATGGATGAGAGCTCTGTGGGGTCTCCTTCGCAAGTAGCCCAGGGGTTGAAAACGACCTTGTCGCCGACCTTCTTGCCTGTGAATTTCTCAGCTTGAGCCTTATCCTTGAAGTACATGGGAGCCACTATACCATCCACTACCTGGATAGCGTCCTCGGTCTCCTTTACAGTGCCGTCCTCGTTGAGCTCCATGATGCTGCCCTTGACAAGAGCGTCAGCCTCAAATTCCTCACCGGGAACCTGTGCGCCGAAACGCTTGCAGAGAGCCTGGTCCTGCTCGTTGATCATCTCGTCAGAGACAGTGATGGTGTAATATGGAAGTGTGACGTTCTTGTCAACCTCTATGTCAAGAGCGGGCGCGATTGCCAGCTCATACTTAAATGTATAGTCTTTTTTGTTGTCAAGGTCGAGAGCCACGACATCTACAGGCACGGGAGCACCGAGGATGTCGATTTTGTTATCCTGAAGGTATTTGATTGCAGCGTCATACACTTCATTGTTGATAACGTCTGACGCAACTTCCTTGCCGAAACGCTTTTCAAGCATACCGAAAGGCACATGTCCTTTACGGAATCCGGGGAGCGAGTGGGTCGCGCCGAGATGCTTAAGCTGTTTCTTAACCTTGTCAGCATAGTCGCTTTCTACGACATCGATAGTAAGCAGGGCCTTGTTATTGTCCTGTTTGTCAAATGTTAAGTTCATTGTGTCTTAAATATCTGTATATAGAGAATTTACTTTAATCTTTATATTTCAAGGTGCAAAATTAATACTTCAATTTAACATTAGCAATTCGGAAGGTGAAATTATGAAATATTTTCGCCCTCTCTGACAAGTATGGCGATTTATTCTTAACTTTGCAACATTATATTTACAACCAATTCGACCACCCTATTGTTCTGATGTCTGACAACTCGCTGCTTTCACGCCTTGACGGCATAGAGTCAAGATTTGCCGAGGTAAGCACCCTGATCACCGACCCTGATGTCATCGCCGACATGAAACGCTACGTGCGGCTGACCAAAGAATACAAGGATCTCGAGAAACTTGTATCCACCACGCGCAAATACAAAAACCTTCTTGGAAACATAGATGAAGCCAAACTCGTGCTTGAGACAGAGAGTGACGAGGAAATGCGACAAATGGCTAAAGAAGAGCTGGATGAAGCCACCGCCTCTATCCCATCCATAGAGGAAGAAATCAAGCTGCTGCTGATACCTGCCGACCCCGAGGATTCTAAAAATGCGATTCTCGAAATACGTGGAGGCACAGGAGGTGATGAAGCAGCCATATTTGCCGGAGACCTCGCCAAAATGTATATGAAATACTGCGAGAGCAAGGGCTGGAGCGTTGCCGTCACGAGCGCAAGCGAAGGGGCTGCCGGAGGCTATAAGGAAATCGTCATGTCCGTATCTGGCGATGGAGTGTACGGCATCCTGAAATACGAGAGCGGCGTGCATCGCGTCCAGCGCGTCCCTGTCACCGAGACTCAGGGTCGTGTACACACATCGGCTGCCACAGTGGCAGTGCTGCCTGAAGCAGAGCCTTTTGATGTGGAGATCAATGAAGGCGAAATCAAATGGGACACCTTCCGCAGCGGGGGTGCCGGAGGTCAGAATGTCAATAAGGTGGAGTCAGGTGTGCGTCTGCGCTATATGTGGCGCAACCCCAACACCGGTGTATCTGAGGAAATCCTCATAGAGTGTACAGAGACACGTGACCAGCCCAAGAACAAGGAACGCGCCCTTAGCCGCCTCCGCACCTTTATATATGACAAAGAACATCAAAAATACATCGACGACATAGCCTCACGACGCAAGACCATGGTATCGACAGGCGACCGCTCGGCAAAAATACGCACCTATAACTATCCCCAGGGACGCATCACCGACCATCGCATCAACTACACCATATATAATCTACAAGCCTTTGTCGATGGCGACATACAGGACGTAATCGACCACCTCATCATCGCCGAAAATGCCGAAAAGCTGAAAGCCACTGAACTTTGACTAAACAATTTATCACCTATTAGTACTCAATCATCAAACCACATCTTCTTATGTCAAGCACTTTTATCCTTATCGTCAGTGCGATAGCCATATTCTTTATTGCTATAGTCGCATTAAAATGGATTGTCTTTATATTGTTAAGCCCATTGCTTCCCACATATTACAGATTCCAGTCACGCGACAAACGTGTGAACAGACAGAGACATAAAGAATTCAATCCCGAATACGAAATCCAGACAGCAGTCATGGGGGGGGGGTAAATCACTGAATACAAACTACTTAACTAAATTAGCGCAGACGATAAATCATTATTTGGCAGGATATCTTCGATTCATGGACTTTAAAATCGGAGTAATACCATCGCATACCATTCGAAATTTCATATACCGTCGGATAATGGGGATAAAATTGGGCAAATATGCAATCATATATTATGGCTCCGAGATAAGGTCGCCGATGGATTTGACAATCGGACGCGGTTCAATTATAGGTGATCGCGTAATTCTTGATGCTCGTAACGGCATTACAATCGGCAACAATGTCAATTTCAGTTCTGATGTCCACATATGGACGGAGCAACATGACCACCGTGACCCATATTTCCGCTGCACGAGCACACCGGAATTCAAAGTGGTTATTGGCGACCGTGTCTGGGTTGGTCCAGGTGTCACGATTCTCCACTCAGTGACTATCGGCGAAGGAGCTGTAGTGGGAGCAGGTGCAGTGGTGACAAAAGATGTTGAGCCTTATTCCATCGTGGCAGGCATACCGGCGCGTAAGATTGGGACTCGCAATCAAGACCTGAAGTATGAATTCTCTGACAAACCAATGGCATTCTATTAATATATTCTATTAATATATTCTATTAATATATTCTATTAATATATTCTATTAATATACCACTAATTTATTGTCACCATATGTCCGTGACTTGCATATGTCGGGAATAGTCCGTATCTTTGCACAGATTTTTCAGAAAATCACATAACATAACTCAATTATCAACCCAAAATGAATCACTACGAAACCGTTTTCATTTTAACTCCCGTTTTATCTGACGAACAGATGAAGGAAGCGGTAGAGAAGTTCTCAAAGGTTCTCACCGACAACGGTGCTGCCATTGTGAACACCGAGATGTGGGGTCTCCGCAAGCTGGCGTATCCCATCCAGAAGAAATCTACCGGTTTTTACACACTTGTCGAGTTTGACGCTAACCCCGAAGTCGTAAGCAAGCTTGAGACAGCATTCCGCCGTGACGAGCGCGTGCTCCGCTTCCTCACATTCCGTCTTGACAAGTACGCACACGAGTATGCTATCAAGCGTCGTAACCTCAAGGCAAACAAGCCTGCAGAGGTCGTAGCAGAAGTAGAAACAGTAACTAAGGAGGACTAACCACATGGCACAGGCTAATTCAGAAATCCGTTATTTGACTCCCCTTTCGGTTGACGTCAAGAAGAAGAAATACTGCCGTTTCAAGCGTGCAGGTATCAAGTATATCGATTACAAGGATCCCGAATTTCTCAAGAAGTTCCTCAACGAGCAGGGCAAGATTCTTCCCCGTCGCATCACTGGTACTTCACTGAAGTTCCAGCGTCGTGTGGCTCAGGCAGTTAAGCGCGCCCGTCACCTCGCACTCCTCCCCTACGTAACCGATTTGATGAAATAACTTTAAAGCCACGAGTACATATCATATGAAGATTATACTTAAAGAAGACATCAACAACCTTGGATACAAGGATGATGTCGTGGAAGTGAAGAACGGCTATGGCCGCAACTATCTCATTCCTCAGGGCAAAGCTGTAATCGCCACTCCGTCGGCTCTTAAAGTTCTTGCAGAGAACCAGCGTCAGCAGGCTCACAAGCTTGCCAAAATCAAGGCTGATGCAGAAGCTGCAGCAGAAGCACTCAAGGACGTTTCACTCACCATCGGAGCAAAGGCAAGCTCAACAGGCACCATCTTCGGCTCTGTCAACAACATCCAGATTGCTGAAGCTCTCGAAAAACTCGGTCACAACGTGGACCGCAAGCTCATCACACTCAAGCAGAGCGTGAAGGAACTTGGCAAATACAACGCCACTATCCGTTTCCACAAGGAGGTATCTGTTGAGATTCCCTTTGAGGTAGTAGCAGAGTAATCCTTTCTCTGGATACAAGCATATATGGAAAGTCTGTATCGGCAAAACGATACAGACTTTCTTTTTATAAACTTTTATATGGGCGGAGTGTTATGTATGTATCACGTTATAGCTATTTGTTTTAGAGGATTGGGATTAATCTTTGCAGCCTGCCATGTCGTATGGCTGACAAGATGTAACTCCTGGCTGGTTGAATCCAAGTCAGGAGTTTCCTTTGGCGGTTCATGCAACAAAACATCTATCCAGATTGTTAGATACTTGATTACAATCAATACAAAGCATTAATCCCATCATACCCATATGGAGACAATTTATTTCAAAGGCACCCCGTGTCACACCTACGGCTCACTGCCCCAGGTAGGAAGCGAAGCTCCCTGCTTTCATCTGACCAGCATCAATCTTGAGCAGATCACATGCGAGACATTTAAAGGGAAACGCATAGTACTCAACATATTTCCAAGTCTCGACACCGATGTATGCGCCCGTTCAGTGCGTAAGTTCAATGTCGAAGCTGCCAAACTTGACAATGTGGCTGTTGTATGCGTTTCCATGGATCTGCCGTTTGCCATGGCAAGATTCTGCACAATCAACAATATCGAAAATGTCACACCCGCCTCGGCATTCCGCTCTCCGCTTTTCGGTCAGAAATACGGTGTGCAGTTATGTGACGGACCGCTGGCAGGACTGCTCGCAAGAGCTGTAGTAGTAATCGGCACAGACGGCAAAGTGCTCTATCAGCAACTCGTCGAGGAAATCACCAACGAACCCGACTATGAAGGAGCTATATCTGTACTGAAATAGAGATGACATACAGCTCATAGCAGTTGTAGCTAATAATATAAATGCGTAACTTTGCATAAAGCAAGTTGCGCATTTGCTTTTAGAGGTTGTTTAATGACAACCTCTTATACTAAGATTTGCAATAACAGATATTTGATGAGTCAGGATTCCCAGCAGATAGTTTCTTTCGGTCAGATAGACTTAAACTCCGAGATGCTTAAAAACGCGCCGGTAGCAGACGATTTACCCATTCTGCCGACACGTGACATGGTATTGTTTCCAGGTATAACTGTGCCGATATCGTTAGGCAGAGAGGCTTCATTGCGCACCGCAGAGGCTGCCCATGCCAAAAATATAGTAATCGGCGTAGTATGCCAAAGCTCCCCTGACATTGAAGCACCTACTGTACATCAGTTGCGCCAGTTTGGCGTGACAGCCCGCATACTGCAAATCTTCGATGTGCCTGACGGAGGTAAGATGGCGATTGTGCATGCGTTTGACAAATTCAAGGTGATAGGCATGTCAGAAGGAGCCACATTGCCCGAGGCATCAGTGTCTGCACAAGTACGCATAATCAAGGAAACCACACCGCGCCCATCAGACAAAGAGTTTAAAGCTCTCATAAACGGCATCACAAAAACAACCCTGGCATTGATTGAGAATTCAGGACCTGCCATGGCAGAACTGGCAATTAATATCAAAAATGCCGAAGGTACCAACACGCTCATCAATCTGATCAGCACTCATGCACCATTCAGCACCGACTTCAAGATAGAGCTGTTGCGCGAAAGCCGCCTCAAGGAACGTGCATTCAAACTGATGGTGGCATTGTCGCGTGACGAACAGAAATCGGTGCTGTTTAAAGTCATCATGGACCGCACGAAAGCCATGCTTGACGAGCATCAACGCAAGACTTTCCTGCGGGCACAGCTTGATACAATCAAAGAGGAGCTCTATGGAGAGGACGAAGATATAGCACAGCTCAAAGAGCAGTCCCAATCAGTGAATTTCCCCGAAAATGTCCGCACGGTATTTGACAAAGAGCTTGAAAAGCTGGAGCGCATCCAGCCACAAAGCCCTGACTATTCAGTGCAATACACTTACCTACAGACATTGTTAGGTCTGCCTTGGGGCATAGAGGATGATGGCAACAAAGACTTTCATAAAGCTGAGGAAATTCTTGACAGCGAGCACTTCGGATTAGAGAAAGTCAAGGAAAGGATACTGGAGCAGCTGGCAGTCATAATGAATGCCCCCGACAGCCATGCTCCGATAATCTGCTTAGTAGGTGCGCCTGGTGTCGGCAAGACATCCTTAGGACAATCCATCGCCAGTGCCATGGGACGGAAATACGAGCGCGTGGCATTAGGTGGCTTGCACGACGAAGCCGAAATCAGAGGGCACAGACGCACGTACATAGGCGCGATGCCCGGACGCATCATCTCGGCACTCAAACGCTGCAGCACATCCAATCCTGTAATGCTGCTTGACGAAATAGACAAAATCGGCAGCGATTACCGAGGTGATCCATCAGCAGCACTCTTGGAAGTCCTCGATCCCGAGCAGAACTGCCGTTTCCACGACAACTATGTAGATGTGGACTTTGACCTGTCACACGTACTGTTCATTGCTACCGCCAACAGCCTTGCAGGTGTGCCGCAACCGCTGCTTGACCGAATGGAGGTCATAGAAATCAGCGGCTACCTGCTGGAAGAAAAAGTCGAGATAGCGCGTCGCCATCTTCTCCCACGCCTCCGCAAAGAGATGGGTATCCAGACGGAAGATGTGAACGTGACCGATGCTGCAATCATCACCATAATCGAGTCCTATACTGCCGAGAGCGGTGTGCGCCAACTTGAAAAAAAGCTTGCCTCACTCCTGCGCAAGTCAGTGCTCAACAAGATGCGCAACGGAGACAGCGGTGTCACAATTGATGCACCTGATGTCAAGCAATACTTAGGTGCTGCGCCCTATATCAAGGATAAATATGAGGGCAACGAATACCCTGGAGTCGTGACGGGACTGGCATGGACGCAGGCTGGCGGCGAAATCCTGTTCATAGAGTCTTCACTCGCCCCAGGTAAAACAGAAAAAATATCTTTGACAGGCAATCTCGGCGATGTGATGAAAGAGTCAGCTGTCATCGCATTGCAATATATCAAGTCTCATGCGGACTTATGGAGCATCAATCCCGATATTTTCGAGAAGAACACGCTCCATATCCATGTGCCCGAAGGAGCAATACCTAAGGACGGACCATCTGCGGGCATAACCATGGCAACTTCAATCGCCTCAATTCTCACAGGACGAAAGGTAAAAGAACGCATAGCCATGACTGGAGAAATCACTCTGAGGGGCAAAGTGCTCCCGGTCGGAGGCATCAAAGAGAAAATATTGGCTGCCAAGCGAGCCGGCATAGACACAATCATACTTTCGGAAGCAAACCGCAAGGATATAGAGGAGATAAAAAAGGAATATGTCGAAGGTCTCCAGTTTGTCTACGTCAAAAACGTCAAGGAAGTCATAGACTACGCACTGATATAATATTAGACATCACATCCGGTCTCATATGAAAAAATACTGCTTAGATTTTAAGGTCGAGAAAAGCGAGCCAATACACAAGCTTTATTCACTGCTGACACTCACTCCCGCCAATCCCAAGGTCAATCTGCCCGAAATGCTTCCCGGTCAGTTCGTACAGGTAAGGATTGATAATGCTGATACATTTTTACGACGACCAATATCCATCAACGATGTGGATCGCGACCACCAGACACTAAGCCTTCTGGTCAGGAACGCAGGAGAAGGATCTCGATGGCTAATGAACCGCAGTGAGGGCGATATCGTCAATCTCATGCTTCCTCTCGGCAACGGTTTTGCCCACATCGATGCCTCAGACCGTCATCCGCTTCTCGTCGGTGGCGGTGTCGGCATAGCCCCGATGCTATATCTCGGCAAATGTATGAGTCTGCAACATGCCATACGTCCGACATTTCTTGTCGGTGCCCGGAGTGCTGCCGATGTTCTCCAGTTGCAGTCACTACAACAATGGGGGGATGTCTTTGTGACCACTGAAGACGGCACTATGGGCGAAAAAGGATTAGTCACAGCGTCTACTGCATGGAATCAGGAGTGGACTTCAGTCTATTGCTGCGGTCCGGCTCCTATGATGAAAGCCATAGCCCAGATATGCCACAGAGCAGGGCTACGGTGCAAAGTCTCACTGGAAAATATGATGGCGTGTGGTCTCGGAGCATGCCTGTGCTGTGTGGAAAAGACAGTCAAAGGCAATGTATGCGTATGCACCGAAGGTCCAGTCTTTGATACTACAGAACTCACCTGGTAACCTTAAAAATCAGACAACGATGGCAAATCTTGATGTAAACATAGGAAATCTCAAACTCAAGAACCCAGTCCTGACAGCATCCGGGACATTCGGTTACGGCGAAGAATTTCAGGATTTTATAGACCTTGAGAAGCTCGGAGGATTCATAGTCAAAGGCACTACACTTAATCCGCGAGAAGGCAACGATTATCCGCGCATGGCTGAAACTCCATCGGGGATGTTAAATGCCGTAGGACTACAAAACAAAGGTGTAGACTACTTCATCGACCATATATATCCGCGAATCAAGGATCTTGACACCCAGGTAATGGTCAATGTATCCGGCGCGTCCGTAGCTGACTATGTGGCTGTGTGCGAGAAATTGAAAACCTGTGAGCGTATCAATGCAATAGAGGTCAATATATCGTGTCCCAACGTGAAGCAGGGCGGTATGGCATTCGGCACTACATGCTCAGGAGCAGCCGAAGTCACCTCTGCAGTGCGCAAGGCTTGGGACAAAACATTGATAGTCAAGCTCTCTCCCAACGTCACTTCCATTACCGACATAGCTAAAGCAGTAGAAGCCGAGGGTGCAGACTCTGTATCTCTCATCAACACCATGCTTGGCATGGCAATAGATGTTGAACGCCGCCGCCCGATGCTGTCGACCATCACCGGCGGCCTGTCGGGACCGGCTGTGCGCCCTGTAGCTGTCAGAATGGTATGGCAGGTGTGCAAGGCTGTAGACATCCCGGTCATAGGTCTTGGCGGTATCATGAACGGTCGCGACGCGTTGGAATTCATCATGGCTGGTGCATCGGCAATAGAGGTTGGCACTGCCAATTTCATTGACCCTGCCGTCACTGTTAAAATCATTGATGAAATCAACGATTACCTTGACCGTCACAATTTCCATGACATAGCCGACATCAGAGGCATCATCTGATAAATGACAATGACCACGGAATTCCGTGGTCATTGTTATTTTGTTCAATCAAATAGTGAGGCTACCTGATCTCCAGATATAAGTGTCATGACAGTAAGACCGTCGGGAGTCAGAGCCGGAGATTTTAATTTGAACAATTCGCTCAACAGGTGTTCTATCTCCTTTTGAGTCATTTTATGTCCCGATCTTACTGCCGCAGCCCGCGCCATTCCCATGGCGAGCAAGCGGTCAATATCCGTCTCAACACTTCCATCGCTCTCAGATGCGTTGTCAATAATCTTTCTTATCGACTCGACAGCGTTGACATTAGCAAGCATTGAGGGTACGGCATTGATACTCCAAGTATTGTCGCCAAGGAAAGCCAGCCCATAGCCCAATTCTGCCAGTTTGTCAATTATGGAGTCCAATATCTGATTTTCAGATGCGGATAATTCTATCGTCTCTGGGAAAAGCAATGTCTGAGCTGAAACTTCATGTCTTTCAATCTCAGAAATATATTTATGATAGAGCACGTTGAGATGTGCTCTATGTTGATCCACGACCAGTATGCCCTCATGTGACGGCGTGACTATGAACCTGTTGCGAACCTGAAAAGCACCGGGAATAGATGTCTCCATCTCCATGTCAAGCGTATCTGCACCGTTTGATGCATCTCTATTAAGGGCGCTCTCCGTTACATGAGTTTCGGGTATTATTTCGGTATCTCCACCAGCATGATTGACATTGAAACTTTCATAGAGCTTCTCCCAGTCATTCATCACCTTGGGTCTGCCTCCATGTGGCGCGGAGGTCATACGCGATGGTACTGACAACGGTTGACGGGAAGCTGTAGGAGGCCTATATCCATCATCAACCTCCGCGAAAGGATTATATGACGGATCAAAATCCACGTCATGATTGGCATCAGAGTCAGGAGTGAAAGCCGGAATATCAGGCACATCCGTTGACTCGAAATCAATAGCCGGGACTGCGTTAAAACGTCCGAGGGATTCTCTGATAGCAGCAATAACTATCTGACGTATTGCAAACTCATTGACAAACTTTATCTCCTTCTTGGTCGGATGTATATTGACATCTATGGTATCAGGGGCAACCTCAAAATCCAAAAAGAAATTGGGTTTGGCATCGTGAGCGATAAGATTCTCATAGCATGTCTGCACCGCTTTCTGAAACAACGGATGGCGCATATTGCGACCGTTGACCGTAAGAAACTGCAATGCACCCTTCTTGCGGGCATATTCAGGCATACAGATAAATCCCGACAGCTTGACCAATGGGGTTTCAGTGCTGACAGGTATGAGCTGCGTTGCCATCGATTTTCCGAATAGGTCTATGATACGCTGCTTTATGGTTGTTGCTGCCAGCCTATGCACAGTCACATCATTGTGTATGAGCGTGAGTTCGACAGATGGATTGACGAGAGCCAGCCGCTCAAATTCCTTGACAATATTACCGAACTCCACAGAGTCCTTTTTCAGGAATTTACGACGACCCGGCACGTTGAAAAACAGATTTTTTACTGCGAGATTAGTCCCCTTAGGACATGCGATAGGCTCTGTTGACGTGACCTTTGCACCGGCAATCTCGATGCGTGTACCGATTTCATCGCCCTCGCGCCTTGTGCGCATATCTATTTGCGCCACAGCAGCAATTGAAGCGAGTGCCTCCCCACGAAAGCCCATGGTATGCAGAGTGAAAAGATCATCAGCCTTGGCAATCTTGGAGGTTGCATGTCGCTCGAAAGCCATTCGGGCATCGGTCTCGCTCATACCCATGCCGTCGTCAATCACCTGTATCAGCGTGCGACCAGCATCTTTGATATATATGGTGATATGCTTGGCACCTGCATCAACTGAATTTTCTACTAACTCCTTAATAGCTGATGAAGGCTGCTGCACGACCTCACCTGCGGCTATCTGATTAGCCACCGAATCAGGTAAAAGATGTATTATATCGCTCACTGTTCGCCCTCCTCTTCTGTTTTATCAGGCACGACAGCTTCAGTAGCAACCTTCAGTACATCAGCCTCCTGAGGTTTAGGGGCATCAGACGACTGTTGCAATTGACTATCAGACTCAGGAAATGTGTCAGGCTGCATTACAGACATTAGTGAATCCGACTCAATATTGACAGCATCATGTGACGTGCTGTCGCTGTTAGCGGGCTCCTTTGACTTAAGCAAAGCTCTCCAAGGTGCTTCAGTAGATATCGATGCCGATTTAGCAGTAGGAACTGGCTTAAGAAGTCCCTCCTTATCTTCAAGCCTTAAGAACACAGACTGTGGCGATGTCGGTTTAAACCGCTCGAGCCACTTGAATTTAGGGAGGAAATAGGAATTTTTCGCAGCAAGATACAGAGGCGTAATAGTGCAAGTAGTCTCAGGCCACATCCTGACTGTGTCAACCTGTCCATCCTTGAAATAGGCATCCATGAAGCTGGTCTCGGTAAACGCGAACTTGTTATATACTGAATCCTTTTCCATGGGGAACATGATGGTCTGCACACTACCCTCCACATACAGACGACGCAGTGTAGAGTCTGCCATCCACGCTGTCATCTTGTCTCCCGACAGCTGGTTGAAACAGTCCTCTCCTATCAGCTCAGCCATCATGCCGAAATCTGGCAGATGTGCACGGTCAGCAGTGGAATCATTAAGATGCACTTCAATCAAATTGCCAAAAATCTGCCTTTCACCGCTCCATATCACGGGGTTATAATACATACGCATCGTGGAATCGACATCAGCCATGCTCAATGAATCGCATATACCCTGCAAATCCGAACGATAGAATCTCACATTATGAAACGCATTGGTCAGACGTACACTGTCGGGCAACACGAGATAAGCATTGATGGTGTCGCCATGCAGATACAGCGTGTCTCTGTCATTCTTATACTCCTTAGCTAAAGCCCTGCCTGTCACAAAAGCACTGTCACGGAGTTCATCGTAATATCCATAATCGCCAAGCAGGCTACTCTTACGAGCCGAGTCGGTGAGTATGACATTGCCGAAACCCTCTCCGAAACCTTTCGCACGATCATAGAAAAGCGTATCACCGGTCAGCGTGTTGCCCTTGTTGGAATAAACCGTAGAGCGATGGTAAAGGTCTCCCACTCCGCTATTAGTATTGTAATATCCCGAAGAAGTATTGATACGTCCATCGCGATTAATAATCCGAGTCGGAGCCGAGATAGTGGCTATATGGGTATTGGTATTGTAATGCAACACATCTGTGTACATAAACAGTGTGTCGCCCTGCCTGAGGCTTTTCAACTCAACATCATCATAGAAATCAGCATCCTTGGTATTTGGGTAATACTCGCCTCGCATTGACTCAAGGCGGTTCTGCTTATCGGTCAGCACACCGCCTACGTCATAGAAACCGTAGTTTTGTCCGAGGTCGTAATAGAATATATCCGTAACGAGCTTCACATCACGGTTGATCAGGCGCACAGGACGTCCAGCCGACCCGTAGAGAGTCGCAAATTCCTCAGGTCCATTATAGTTCAGTTCGTCACCATAGACAAACAAAGTGTCACCCTGCTCCATCCTCACATTGGAAAAAGCATCAAGGGAATTTGTCTTATCATAGAAATACGCGCTGTCACAATACATGAACATGTTGTCTTTGCGAAACACCACATTGCCCTTGAGTATCTGATATTCTCCGCCACTCGCCTGCTCATCCATGTTGAGGACGTCGGCATGCTCCAGAAATACTCTTCCTGGTTGATGACGGTCAGCCGAAGGAATGGTGGGCTTGATCGGTGGCTGTGACGCGGCCCCTTGTCCGCGTCGGGCAAGTGCTTCTTTGGTCTGCTGCGACTTAGTGTTGACAGCAAGCGAGGGGAGGCATAAAGCAAGTATTGCCGCAACGATCCACCAGGATGCGCTGCGGCTGGATTTTTTACTCATATCGCGTCTATGCCTTAAGGACATATACTATATCTATCGTGCTAAATATTCTAATACGTGGTACTCTGCTGAGTATTCTTCAGCCAGCCTTTATGCTCGAAGTCACAGTCGCGCCAGCCATCTTCAATCCTGATGTAGGTCGATGCAATCTTTTTGTCCAACCAGTCCTTTAGTATCTTGGTCTTCTGTGCACTCTCATACATGGATTTAATAGTCTGGAAATCATCCGCGATATTGGCTTTATGACCGGGGATACGGGCAGTAAGTTTCACCATGGCAATGATATCACTGTTTTTGCGCGGATCCTTCATGATGAAAGGCTCCGACACATCACCAGGTTCCATAGTCGAAACTTTTCTGGAGACCTCCTGCGGAAGCTGCTGCATCTCAAAGCGGGCATTGCCGGTCTCCTCATTGACCATAATGCCGTTGTTGTTTCGTGTATCTTTATCTGAGGAAATATATCGGGCAGCCTCTTCAAAAGAGAATTTCTTGTTGTCAACCATGTCGGCGCGGATACTGTCCATGCGACCGAGCGCATCAATCAGTGACTGCTCTGAGACTTTAGGACGGAGCAGTATATGACGTGTGTTGACACGATCACCGCGACGGTCTATCAGCTGGATGATATGGTAACCATACTGTGACTCTACAATCTTCGACACTCGCTTAGGGTCGCTCAGATTGAATGCGACAGCGGCATACGCAGGGTCAAGATTGGCACGTCCGAGATAACCGACTTCTCCGCCACGCACTGCGCTGCCCTGGTCCTCGCTATAAAGTATGGCGAGGGTCGAAAATTCACGCTCGCCCTTGTTGACCTGGTCGGCATACTCTCGCAGACGCGCCTTGACATCCTCTATCTCCTCACGCGGGATTACAGGATTGATAGTGATTATCTGCACCTCAACCTGTGTCGGCACATAGGGTATGCTATCCTCAGGAAGTTCATCAAAGTACTTGCGGACATCGCTGGGCGTAACCTTAAGATCGCTTGTCAGATTGTCCTGCACCTGACGTATGCGTGAAGAGTTGCGCATATTTTCAATCAGTTCCGCACGTATATCCGGCAGACTTTTACGGAAATACTGCTCTACCTTCTCACGTGTGCCGAGATTGGCAGTGAAATAGTTGATGCGGGACTCTACTTGGCTTGCGACCAGCGACTCCTGAATTTCTATAGTGTCAAGGTCAGCCTGATGGAGATATAATTTTTCCACTGCCAGACGCTCGGGGATGAAACAATACGGATTACCCTGCACTGAAGTGTTCTCGTATTTGTATTGGTCATAGGCTTCTTCAATCTGAGACCTCCATATCGGCTCGTCTCCCACAACCCATGCCACTTCCTCTACGACATTGTTTTCACGGGCATACGCAACAATACCGACCATGGCAACCACAGCCGGCATTATTGCTATTTTTTTCAGACTAAAACTGTATTTCACTTGTCTAAAAGATTATTTGATTTTTTCAAAAACCTTGGTGTCAACCACTACAGGATATTTTTCACGCAATTGCTTGATCCATTCCTGTTCAAGCACCTGCTGGTAATCAGTGCTCACAAGCCCCTTGACATCCTGAGCTGACTGAGGCTGCGAAAGTATAGTGCCTTCATAGCTGAAATAGTCAGTCCAACGGCTCTTGGATGTATCGGGCCGCTCTCCTCCGAAAGCCACATTGTCAACTATCTGATTGTCACCTTCTGCAGCCAGCACTCGTTCTGCCTTGGCACGTCTGTCATATTTCTGGCGGATCAGAGCTGGGAGATTAGAAGCCGGTCCGTTATATGTGCTCAAAAATTCCTTGATTTCAGCAGTGACCGCAGGTCCGGTGGTAAATATTATGGTGCCTTTGTAATGGGGTTTGTCCCACTTGTATTCATCTTTATGAGCCTGAAAGTATTTTTCAAGACCCTCAGTATCACTGAGAGCTTTATCCCAGACATTGCGGTTGCTTACCTCAAAGAGCAGGATGCCGTCACGATATTCATTGAGGATATTCCTATAATCAGCATATTTTTCAGGGAGTTCTGCCATCATCATCTCGGTAGCCTTGCTGTCAAGCATGGATTTAGCACGTTCTTCATACAGCGACATCCATTTATCCGTCGGCATGTTGCTGTCAGGAGCCAGAGTGGATGCTACTTCCGATGCGTAGATATGCTGCTTACCTATCTTAGCTACTGACACTTTAGTCATGGCAGCGACACGTGCATAAGCCACACTGTCCATGACGGAGTCTTTGCTTAATGTCTGATAGACTTTCTTTATGCCCTTCTCCTCTACCGATGCCTTGTTAGCCTTAAGATATGATGCAAGTTTAGCATTCTTAGCCATATCCCTACGGTCATCACGCCACATGTTGCGCAATATGGCTTCACGCTCGTCATCAAGCGAAGGCAAGCCTCTGTGATCATGACGCATGATGATATGATAGCCGAACTGTGTGGCAAACGGCTCCGAAATCTCGCCATCCTTGAGGGCAAATGCCACGGTTTCAAATTCAGGTACCATTTCACCCATGCCGAACCATGACAACTGTCCACCATTCTGACGGCTTCCGGGGTCTTCACTCTCCATTTTTGCCACCTCGGCAAATTTTGCAGCGTCTGCACCCTTCACCACGCCATAGATAGAGTCAATCTGTGCTTTTTTCTGAGACCGAGCCACGCTGTCAAGACCGGCTGTCAGTTTGAGTATATGACTCGCATTCACCTTACCAGGGTTAGCCTTAAAGCCGTGCACTTTAATTATATGGAAACCAAACGGGGTCTCCATGACCTGCGAGATTTCTCCCTCGGGAGTCGCATATGCCACATTCTCAAATGTATAGGGGTATGTATTGGCTTTCATCCAACCCATATGTCCCTTATTACGCTTGGCTTGGGGATCTATCGAGTATTTGAGAGCCATGTCCTCAAGCGTCTCCTTGCCTGTGACAATCAGTGTACGTATGCTGTCAAGCATATGCTTGACGCTGTCGTTCTGCTCAGGAGTGTTGCCCTTGCGAAGCATGACATGGCTGACATCGACCAGACGGTCCATATGTCCGTAAATGTCATTGATGAGAGCATTCTCCACATCCATGTCTTTGAGATAGGGCTTGGCAAGCTCCAGACGATGCTGTTCCAGCTCATCCTTAAATGCCTTGGTCGTGTCAATGCCGTTGGCTTCGGCATCCGCAACCTTGAGCTTATAGTTGATAAACATCTCAAGGTATTCCTCAGGTGTCTGTCGCTCTATCTGCTGATTGTTGTTTTTATTGTACAGGTACTCAAATTCACTGACAGGAACAGCTTTGCCGTTAACTGTCAGCAATGTCGCATCAGCATCTGCTTTTTGTTTAGCTGAAACAGCGATAGCAGTAACTGCTATCGCTGCTACAGGAAGGAGATATTTTTTCATTTAATAGGTTACGATGTGTCTCATGGCAAAGTCAGAGCCATGAATTTACTGGTTTGCTTTACTATAATTAGGTGCTTCACTGGTGATAGCCACGTCGTGGGGATGACTTTCAGCCACACCAGCATTGGTTATGCGTGTAAACTTGGCTTTGTGGAGAGCATCGATATCCTTTGCGCCACAATATCCCATGCCTGAGCGGAGACCACCGAGCATCTGATATACCACCTCATAAAGAAGACCTTTATAAGGCACTCGGGCAGCGATACCTTCGGGTACAAGCTTCTTGGCATCTGTCTCATTAGCCTGGAAGTAGCGGTCTTTGGAGCCCTTCTCCATAGCCTCGAGTGACCCCATGCCTCGGTAGCTCTTATATTTACGTCCGTTGAAGATGATTGTTTCACCAGGAGACTCCTCGACACCCGCAAGCATGCCACCGAGCATGACACTATTGCCACCGGCTGCCAAAGCCTTCACGATGTCACCGCTGTAGCGGATGCCGCCATCAGCAATGAGGGGTACACCAGTACCTTCAAGAGCCTTGGCAACGTCATAGACAGCAGAGAGCTGAGGCACGCCGACTCCGGCAATCACACGTGTAGTACAGATTGAACCCGGACCGATGCCTACCTTGACACCATCGGCGCCGTTCTCTACGAGATACTTCGCCGCATCACCTGTGGCTATATTTCCGACCACGACATCAAGATGAGGATACTTTTCCTTAACAGCCTTCAGGACTCCGATTACACCTCTGGAATGCCCGTGAGCAGTGTCAATCACGATGGCATCTACGCCAGCCTCAACGAGAGCATCCACGCGATCCATAGAATCGGCTGTGACACCGACACCTGCAGCTACACGCAGACGGCCACGTTCATCCTTGCAGGCATAGGGCTTGTCCTTCGCCTTGGTAATATCCTTATAGGTAACAAGACCTACCAGATGACCATCATTGTCAACGACAGGGAGCTTCTCTATCTTATGCTCCTGAAGGATCTGGGCAGCCTCTTCAAGGTCAGTAGACTGATGTGTGACCACCAGATTGTCTTTAGTCATGACCTCGTCTATCTTACGGTCAAGATTGCGCTCAAAACGTAAGTCACGGTTGGTGACAATACCTACGAGACGACCCTCATCATCCACAACAGGGATGCCGCCGATATGATACTCTTTCATCATGTTGAGAGCATCGCTGACAGTGCTGCCACGCTTGATGGTCACGGGATCATAGATCATGCCGTTTTCGGCGCGCTTGACTGCATGCACCTGACGAGCCTGCTCTGCAATAGGCATATTCTTGTGTATTACACCGATGCCGCCTTCGCGGGCAAGCGCGATAGCAAGCTGCGCTTCGGTAACCGTATCCATCGCTGCGGAAACGATAGGGACATTAAGCGTGATGTTACGTGAAAACTTGGTGCGGAGATCTACCTCGCGTGGCAATACTTCTGAATAAGCAGGAATAAGGAGGACATCATCAAATGTAAGTCCGTCCATCTTTACTCTATCGGCAATAAATGACATGATGACAGGTATTATTATGTTATCAGTACTTGGGATTGTTTTTTATTGCATGCAAAGATACTCATTTTTTGCCAAAACAATGGAGCTGTTAACTATTATTTAGAGGGCGTTTGGTAAACTCCCGGAAAAAATGTAATTTTGCCCATCGAAAAGTAGCCATATGGCTTCTGACTGATGTCTCCGTAGTTCAATGGATAGAATATTGGATTCCGGTTCCAACGATTGGGGTTCGACTCCCCACGGGGATACAAAAGCCTCCGCAGCACACATGGGCAGCGGAGGCTTTTATTATAACTGCACGCGACACGTTATATTATCTACGAGTGGCAAAATATTTCCACAGAGGCGCTGCCATCAGTGCCTGCTTGATGCTGTCACTGTCAAGCAATGTCCGCACCTCGCCTTCGGACAGCAGCCTGACACCTATATCTTCGGTAGCATCCAGATGCTGGGAACCAAGCAGTTCCACATCAGTTGCCAGGTAAGAATATGTAAGATTGTTCATGCTGCCCGGATTAGGCCCCAGCACTGTCAACAGCTCCCATCGACCACCGCCAAAGCCGGTCTCCTCAGCAAGCTCCCTCTTTGCAGCATCCGATGGAGGTTCGCCATCTTCAACTACCCCGGCGACCAATTCAGTGAAAACATCACCCAAGCCGTGGCGATATTGTTCCACCATCACAAACTGCCCGTCTTTAGTTATAGCGATAACATTTATCCATGTCGGATATTCGAGCACATAATATTCATCTATCACAGCATCGTTAGGCAGCCGCAGACAGTCTTTGCGCACTGTCAGCCACGGACGCTTAAATAAATATTCAGATGATAAGACTTTCCATTTCTTCATATTACACGGGTTGGAATAATATATACTGCAAAGATAGGCAATATTTATTTTGCGTGGATTGAATAAAGATTGTAAATTTGCAGATAAAGTATATTCCATATGGAGTGTGCATTTGTAAACATCTAACAATTCTTTATAAATCACCAATTTATTAGACAACACTGATGATCCTGGATGTTATAACCTGCGCGATTTTCGATGCTTCGACCACCTTCCAGTGGGTAGTTGAAAATGCGTCATACCTGCTCGTATTTCTGCTCATGGCTGTGGAAAGCTCATTCATACCCTTTCCGAGCGAGGTCGTAGTGCCTCCGGCTGCCTTTCTTGCTGCGCAGTCAGTGCGCCAGCTCCAGTACCATGGCACCACCATACAGGTAGCAGACATGAACGTATATGTCATAATCCTTGTCGCTACAGCCGGTGCTATAGTCGGAGCATTGGTCAACTACGGACTATCAATATGGATAGGCCGTCCGCTCGTCTACAGATTTGCCGATTCGCGCATAGGGCATGCCTGCCTGATAGACAAAGCTAAGGTCATGAAAGCAGAGACTTATTTTGACAAACACGGTGCAGTCTCTACGTTTGTAGGCCGTCTTGTCCCTGCCGTCCGCCAGCTGATAAGCATCCCCGCCGGCATCGCAAGGATGAACATATGGAAATTCATACTATATACGGGTCTTGGTGCTATGGTGTGGAACGCAGTGCTTGCCGGACTCGGCTATTGGTTAGGTCTGCATGTCAATATCGACGGGCTGTTTACTCAGGTGGAGAAATACAACGATTATCTCACATATGTCGGACTGGGTATCGGCGTGATCTGTATAGGTATTATCTTATTCAATGCCTTCAAACCCAAGGCTAAAAACGAAGAGATCTAATACCTCCTTCTTATGGTCAAGATAGCCCCATCACTCCTGTCAGCTGATTTTGCCAATCTCGGCAGAGACGTTGAGATGCTCAACGAGAGCGAAACCGCATACATGCACCTTGATGTCATGGACGGTGTATTCGTCCCTAACATCAGCTTTGGATTTCCAGTGATGAAATCCATCGCCAAGTATGCCAAAAAGCCGCTGGATGTGCATCTTATGATAGTCAATCCGCAAAACTATATATCGCAGGTACGCGACCTCGGCGCCGAATTCATGAACGTCCATGTCGAGGCTTGCACGCATCTCCACCGCACCGTACAAGCCATCCGTGATGCCGGCATGCGTCCGGCAGTCACTCTCAATCCAGCCACTCCCGTGGTCATGCTTGAGGACATCATCAACGATGTAGATATGGTGCTTCTGATGTCGGTCAATCCAGGTTTCGGAGGACAGAAATTCATAGAAAACACCATTAATAAGCTTCATCGGCTCGTAGAACTGAGAGAGAAAACCGGTTCGAAAGCACTGATTGAAATTGACGGTGGCGTAAACCTTGAGACAGGACGGCGACTTGTAGATGCCGGAGCTGACATATTGGTCGCAGGCAGTTTCGTGTTTAATTCACCCGATCCCGTAGAGACAATCAGCCAGCTGACCCGACTGTAGACAGGACGTGGCATCTCCCTAATCATATCACTAACATCTTACCCCCCCAGGACTTATTAAATGTCAAGATTCAACTCCACGACAGGCAGTCTGGATTCACTGAGCGATATGGATCTCCCCACTTTTGACGGCGGCGATGATCCTATGGAATTATCATCATATGCCCAGCAATCCGAATCTGAGATTAGGGACACAGCTTCACCAGCCGGGTCTGACACCCCATATACCTACCCTGACAGTTCAGCCACACGCAATCGTCGGAAGGCAACACAATCTATGGCTGATAGATCAGACTCGAAGACGGCAGCTGTCAAACCCGCAAAATCACACGGGTTCACACGCCGTATATTTGCAGATGGCAGAGCCAGGATGTTTGTCGGCATTGTGTTGATAATCATCGCGGTATATCTTACGATATCGACCATAGGGTATCTTACCACTGGCGCGGCGGACCAGAGTGCCGTTACCAACAATTCATTATCTGCACTCGCCCAACAGGATGGTAGCGTCAAAAACGCCGGAGGTCCCGTGGGAGCTTGGGCATCTAATGCCATTTTCTCATCCACTCTTGGCGTTGCAGGTTTCATAATGATATTCTACATCGGAGCTTTGGGTCTGACCCTGCTCAAGGTAATGAAATTCAAGTTCTGGAATCTGACCGCCAAGTGCCTTGTATCCACTATAGCGGTATCCATCATACTTGGATTAGCGACGTATGACCACGAAGGATTCATATATTGGGGCGGCAAACACGGGTATTATATCAACAAACTTCTGATAGCGTACTCAGGCATAGTCGGTGCAATATCCATAAGCGTGATCATGGGTGCGCTGATGTTGCTGATTTTCCTACCGTTCATACAGAACGCATGGAATTTCATCTACGTCCAGATCCAGAAACGCACTGCCCGCATCAAGGCTATGAAAGCCCGTCATGCAGCCCAGCATCCTAAGGCTGAGACACCATCCGCATCAAAACCGTCAGAGAACATTTCAAACGACAACGAAGTTGCAGCTTCCACTTCTCCCCTTTCCGAGGCAGATCCGTATGCCCAGGAGATGAAGATCGGAATAAATATACCATCATACGATATAACTGATTATCCGAAGACATCCACCATCGATTCCGCAAGTGAAACAGAAGATATCAAGGACAACATTGACGCTCCCTATGTCGATGCTGACGACACCGCGCTCACCGATACATCGGAACTCCTTTCTGAAGAACCTGCACCTGCTGCCACACCTACGGAGACATTCAGCATAAGCACAGGTGAAATTGAAGTGGCAAAAACAGTGGAACAGGAACCTTATGATCCTACAGCCGACCTGCCACGCTTCCGCTTTCCCTCAATCGACTGCCTGATTGACCGCAAAATCAAGGAAAACAATGTGGACCTCGCCGAACAGGAAGAAAACAAGGAACGCATCACCAAGACCCTCAATGATTACGGCATAGGCATCTCTCACATAGAAGCCACAGTCGGCCCGACCGTCACCCTGTATGAAATCATCCCTGCCGAAGGCGTGCGCATCGCTAAAATCAAGCGACTGGAAGATGATATCGCCCTAAGCCTGGCGGCTCTCGGCATACGCATCATCGCCCCCATACCCGGACGTGGCACCATAGGCATCGAAGTGCCTAACAAAGAGCCTCAGACAGTATCCATGCGCTCAATCATCACATCGCGTGACTATCAGGAGTGCACGATGGAGCTGCCCATGGCGATGGGTTCAACGATTTCAGGCGATGTATTCATAGCCGATCTCACTAAAATGCCCCATCTGCTCGTTGCTGGTGCTACCGGCATGGGTAAATCAGTAGGACTTAATGCCATCATTGCATCTCTGTTATATAAGAAGCATCCGGCTGAACTTAAATTTGTGCTGATTGACCCTAAGATGGTAGAATTCAGCCTCTACAGCCGAATTGAGAATCATTACCTTGCCAAACTTCCTGACGAGGATGAAGCCATCATTACTGATCCGTCAAAAGTAGTGACGACATTGAAGTCACTGTGCTTGCTCATGGATCAGCGATATGCCTTGCTCAAAGAGGCTAATCTCAGGAATATCAAGGAGTATAACGCCCGGTTCATACAGCGTCGGCTTAATCCCGAAAAGGGACACCACTATATGCCCTACATAGTGGTCATAGTCGATGAGTTTGCCGACCTTATAATGACAGCAGGCAAGGAAGTCGAGACTCCTATAGCCCGTATCGCCCAGAAAGCCCGAGCCGTGGGTATGCACATGATTCTCGCCACTCAGCGTCCATCAACCAATGTCATCACAGGTATAATCAAAGCCAATTTCCCGGGGCGTGTGGCTTTCAGAGTGACACAGATGGTCGACTCTCGTACCATCCTTGACCGACCTGGAGCCAACCAGCTCATTGGCAGAGGCGATATGCTTTTCTCGCGCGACGGAGAAATCTCGCGTGTGCAATGCGCATTCATTGACACCCCCGAGGTTGAGTCGATATGCGAGGAGATCGATATGCAGGCAGGCTACGAACATGCGTTTTATCTTCCCGAATGTCTCCCCGATGAAAGCGAAACCATATCATCAGGCTCATTTGGCGAGCGGGATCCTCTGTTTGATGAGGCAGCCATGGCTGTGCTCAGCTCAGGTGTCGCGTCGACATCATCGCTCCAACGCCGTTTCTCCATCGGCTATAACCGTGCCGGAAAGATAATGGACCAGATGGAAGCTGCCGGTATCGTAGGACCTTCACAAGGAGGCAAGCCGCGCCAGATTCTCATTGACCCGATGTCATTGGATGCCATACTGTCACAGAAGTGACATCTGATGGAGCCACCGGCATATATAACTTTTCACTTACAGAACTGTTAATACAACATGAACAAGTCATATAGCACCATATTGCGCATACTGACCATCATCATGTGTCTATGCGCCACGGACATCTACGCTGCCAATGATGCCACAAAACTGTTGGATCAATCCGCTGCAAAAATCAAGGGTGCTAAAAGCATCAGTGCCTCATATACACTCCACTCTGGAGGCAATGACATCAAAGGCACAATATTGCTTGCAGGAAATAAATTCACGACCACCAACAATGCCATGACTACATGGTATGACGGCACCACACAGTGGACTTACGCACCATCCACTGGCGAAGTAAATATCATCGAACCGACCGACGAGGAGCTTGCAGCCACTAATCCGCTTGCCATCATCAGCGGGCTCAGGAAGCAGTACACTTCTTCGGTCATCAAAAGTTCCCCGGGATTCCGCACCATCTTGCTGAAAGCGATAAGCAAGAACAATGACTGGACCCAAATCACCATCACTCTCAAATCCTCTACCCTGCTGCCCACGGCTATCAATATCAAAGGACGCGATGGCAGCGAAACACGCATATCCATACCCACCTTGCAGATCCGCAACACCCCGGTAAGCGACAATACATTTCGCTTTGATCGCAAGAAATATCCTAAAGCCAAAGTCGTGGATCTGAGATAAATCTGCCAAATCTATTAAAAATATCAATCATGGAAACAAATAAAACACACTGCCTCATAATAGGATCCGGACCTGCCGGATACACGGCTGCCATATATGCCTCTCGTGCCAACCTCAGCCCTATCGTCTATGAAGGTAGTCAGCCTGGAGGACAGTTGACCACAACATCAGAAGTAGAAAATTTCCCGGGATACCCTGAAGGAATCCAGGGACCGGAACTGATGGATGACCTGCGTAAACAGTCAGCCAAAGTAGGAGCAGATTTGAGATTTGGCGAAGTGGTAAAAGTCGATTTCTCTAAGCGTCCCTTTGAAGCAACCATATCTGACGGCCGCACCATCCTATCAGATACCGTCATAATAGCGACAGGCGCATCAGCCAAATATCTCGGACTTAAAGACGAGGAAAAATTCAAAGGACTCGGTGTATCAGCATGCGCCACATGTGACGGTTTTTTCTATCGCGGACGAAAAGTGGCAGTGGTAGGCGGTGGTGACACAGCCTGTGAGGAGGCTTTATATCTGTCTAATCTCGCATCAGAGGTATATCTGATTGTCCGCAAGAACTTTCTGAGAGCATCAAAAGCCATGCAGCAACGAGTCAACGACAAGAACAATATCCATATTCTCTATAATACCAACACCGTCGGTCTGTATGGTGAAGAGGTGCTTGAAGGTGCCACTTTGGTAGAACACAAAGGAGAAGAAAACGAACGCATCTATGAGCTGCCCATCGATGGATTTTTCCTCGCCATCGGACACCAGCCTAACACCGATCTGTTCAAAGAGATACTTGAGCTGGATTCCAATGGCTATATCATCACGTCAACCCCGTCGACAGCCACCAATATCCCCGGTGTATTTGCGGCAGGCGATGTAGCCGATCCGCATTATCAGCAGGCGGTGGTAGCTGCAGCTTCAGGCTGCAAGGCGGCTCTTGACGCAGAGGAGTTTATCATGCTCAACGGCTCTGTAATACCGTCATAAGTATGGATGACGTTACAGAAAAAAGATTTTACAAAACATCGGAAGTAGCCGGGATTCTTAATATCCCGGCTACTACATTACGATATTGGGAGTCGGAGTTTCCAAGACTGTCGCCACGCCGCACACGCTCGGGGCAGCGGCTCTATACACCTTCCGATATCCGCAAGGTAGAGATGATCAACTATCTTCTCAAAGAGAAAGGGCTTAAAATCGAAGCCGCCAAAGCATACCTCAAAGACAATCCGACAGGACATACCAAAGAAGCAGAAGTAGTGATGCGACTGCGTGACATCAAAAACGCATTAGAATCGCTCCTTGGCAGCCTATGACAGCAGACATCAGCTTTTGAACTAATTATAGCAGCAAACGTTTTTAATGTATATTCGTTTCATCTATAATCATGTACAGATATGAAGAAGCTGATTTTATTTGCAACTGCTCTTCTGGCACTTGCCACCACAAGTTGCAGCCAGTTTTCTCTCGTCAACAGCGAGACATATAATAATGCCAACCTGGCGCAATACCATACTTTTCGCATAGTCACTCCTGCTGACGGACATATGATTCCAGGGATGCAGATGGTGACATATTACAACATCGCCGCTGCCATCCGCGAGCAGATGATCGAACGAGGTTTCGTTGAGGATTCCACGAGCAATCTCCTTGTCAACATCGCCCTTACCGTAAAGAACGAAATCTCTACCGAACCTGTCCTACCACCTGCCTACATGCCATATGCCGGTCCGATGTACAACGGACTATACCCGTTCTACATGTATCCCTACGGCTACTGGAACAACTACTATTCAGCTTATTATAGCAATGCACAGGTAATAACCGGCATATATAAAGAAGGGGTCCTGACCATGGATATGGTCAACATTAAAGACCAGCTCCCCTTGTTTAGTGCTTCCGTAGCCACCATACTCAATCAGGGCAGCGGACAGTTCAGAAACCTCAACGAAATCAGCCAGGCTGTCTCCACTCTGTTCTCCAAATTCCCGGTACCTCTGCTGCCGCAATATAAAAACAAATAATCACCGAAACGCTATTCCCACTACACCTCTATGCGACCAAACAGATTATTGGTTACATTGATTACGATTGCAGCCGCACAAATTCTGTGGCTGCAATCGGCATTTTCCCAGCAGGCATACCGCTCATGGGCACCTGACATATTGGGCGACGGTCTGGAGATGCATTATGTGAAGCATCCCAATGACTACGATGGTCATGTCCGCTCTACCATCATACGCAAGCTCTGCATCAATGACACTGCCTCACGTGGCGTACTGTATATCCATGGTTTTAATGACTACTTCTTCAATAGCGAGATGGCAGATGAATTTGTCAATCATGGATATGATTTCTATGCGGTGGACCTAAGAAAATACGGACGCTCGATTATCAAGGGACAACCCAAGTTTGACACACGCGACCTTAAGGAATACTTCCCCGACATAGATTCGGCTCTCGTCACGATGAAACAGTCCGGACTTAAGGAAATAGTCCTCATGGGACATAGCACCGGAGGTCTGATAGCATCATATTACCTTGCCTCCAAGTCCAATCCGGTGAGGATAAATGCACTGATACTCAACTCGCCTTTCCTTGACTGGAATCTCGGAAAAATCGAATGGCTGGTGCCGGCTGTTTCGGCACTCGGCTATGTGTTTCCTGGGACTCCCATACCACAAAGCAAATCCACAGCCTACGGCGAAAGCCTTCTGAAAGAATATAAGGGCGAATGGAATTACGACACCCAGTGGAAACTCCTGCAAAGCCCGACAGTCACAGCCGGATGGGTACGTGCTGTTGACAAAGCTCAAAGCTACCTCCACTCGGGAGTGCATACTATCAGCATACCCATATTGCTAATGTATAGCGCGCGGAGTCTTACAGTAGATGACTGGACTCCTGAATGCCAGAATGCCGATATTGTGCTTGATGCCAGTGAAATCAAGCGATATGGGCTGCTTTTGGGAAGCGATGTGACATGTGTGAAAGTCAATGGTGGTCTGCATGACCTGCTGCTGTCAAAAAAAAGCTTAAGAATACCTCTGTATAATGAAATATTCAGTTGGTTAGACAAACACCTGTGAACTATACCTCTCTGCTATATGTTTAATAGGTATAATGACTAAAACGAATAATCAACCATAAAAAGCATCTTATTATGGATAAGAACAAAGAACCTAAAATACAGCCTGAGGATGAATACCGCGGAGTGACGGTAAATCAGGCAGATGATGAAAAGGTCACCCCCAAGATGGTCAAAGAGGATGTAAAGGAACTCAACAACAATCCTCATAGCGAAGGCCTCTAACCTGACATTTTCATTTTTCACAATATAGACTTTAAGCCCTGTGGCGGATATTGACGGAGTATTCCCCAATATTTCCTCAGGGCTTTTTTATATGTCGGATTTAGAGCATGTATCATGAATATTGCCTAAATTTGCATCAGAGTTTCAATGGATGAAAATGGATAAGGTATCGGGTCATCACACTGCATTGCCGTTGGTCAGCGTAATCATCCCATCAGGTGATTCACACTCCACTATCAAGGCTGCTATTGACAGCGTGTTGGCTCAGTCCTATACCCCCATAGAAATCATAGTGGTGCTCAATGGAGAGGTCGGCGTAACCCTCTCTATCATATCAGGCTACAAGGGTGTCAATACTTTCCGTCTTCCCGAAGCAAATGCTTATGAGGCACGTGCCTATGGGGCATCGATGGCTAAGGGTCAATATCTCCTTTATCTTGATGCCGATGACTGTCTGCACAAAGATGCAGTCATGAGGGCTGTAACAACAGCGTTGGCAAACTCTGCCGACATAGTCCAACTGCGACTGGTACAATTCGCTCGAAAAGCCGGCATCAATTTCCATTGGCATTTCCCATGCCGCTATGATACCACCGAAGCTTTTAGAGGCATTGTTGCGGATCACACCATCTTTAACCCTGGTATCCCTGCCAAACTCTACCGACGTAGCCTTATAGCCACCTTTCCTGACATTAAATACAAAGGATTTTGGGGCGAAGACAGGTTATTCAATATGCTCGTTTTCTCAGGCAGACCTAAAGTCATGTATTCTCCTGAGTCCATCTATTATTACAGATTCGGAGGCATGAGTCGTGACCTGACCCGTAAAGGTCTTACCGATGAAATCAGCAGAGTTAAAGAACTACAGACCGAATATCTCCGAGCCAACAACCTTCAATCCTATATCCCCGATGTAGAGCGCGGACATCGCTTCTTGCTGGAAGCGATCGAACGATATAAATCTCCTGATATACTTCTCCGATTGAAATTACTGATTGCCAGATTATTGTCATAGACTCATCATATAGATATGGACGAAAAAATCATGCTGTCGCTGCCTCATATGGGAGGCAATGAAATGAAATGGATCAACCGTGCATTTGCCGATAACTGGGTAGTGCCCTTAGGTCCTAATGTCGATGAATTCGAACAACGATTAGCCAAATATCTCCGCCATGACCATGTCGTAGCATTATCATCCGGGACATCAGCGATACACCTGGGGCTGGTGATGCTCGGAGTGTCGAAAGATGATGAGGTCATATGTCAATCACTGACATTTTCAGCCAGTGCCAACCCTGTGGTCTATTGCGGTGCCACTCCCGTGTTCGTAGACAGCGAACCTTCTACGTGGAACATGGATGCATCCCTGATGGAGGAAGCCATCAAAGACCGCATAGCCCGAAAAGGCAAAGCCCCCAAAGCAATAGTAGTAGTGCACCTCTACGGAATGCCTGCCAATATGGACGAAATACTATCTATAGCCGACAAGTATGGCATACCAGTCCTTGAAGATGCAGCCGAAGGTCTCGGAAGCACCTACAATAGTAACAAAGCAGGTACGCTCGGCAACTATGGGGCATTGAGTTTTAACGGCAACAAAATCATAACCACATCGGGAGGAGGAGCATTGATATGCCCGACTGCCGAAGCTGCTGCAAAAGTCAAATTCTATGCCACCCAATCACGTGAGAACCGTCCCTACTACTATCATAAAGAGCTGGGATATAACTACCGCATGAGCAATATCTGTGCCGGCATAGGATGCGGCCAAATGGAAGTGCTCCCTGACCGTGTGCATCGTCGTCGTGAGATTCATGCGCTCTATGCATCTTTGCTGGGCGATATTGACGGCATCTCGATCCATGACAATCCGTCTGCGGCATATGATTCAAACTTCTGGCTGTCTACCATGCAAATCAGCCCAGCCACAGGCATAACGCCTGAAGACCTGCGCCAGCATCTATTGCGTCATAATATCGAAGGACGGCTGCTGTGGCGTCCGATGCACATGCAGCCATTTTTCTCTGACGCACCTAACTACCAGAACGGTGTATCTGCCAACCTGTTTGAACGCGGATTCTGCCTCCCGAGCGGATCCATACTGACGGACGCTCAGATCCAACGTGTGGCATCAGAAATCCGCAATCTGTTCGCCTTAAAGTGACCGCTTTAGTTTACCAGTGGAGGTATATTCCAATGTCTTGCGGATGATTTCCTTTGGCACGTGATATCTGGGCAAAAAAGCCTTCAAATCATCAATCGTGATCTCCGTGTCAACATCCTGGTCAAGCACCAGCACCATACGGCTACCAAGAAGGGCATCAGGTACTGATGAAACAAAATACTTCCCGTCAGGCAACAGATGCGCTATAGCCCGTTCTATCTGCTCGGGGTAGAGCTTTATTCCGCCGCTGTTGATGACATTGTCATAGCGTGACAGCCATCTGAAAGAGTTACCCTCATACAGTTCCACGACATCATTTGTCACGAGCTTTTGCCATGACATCCGACTGTTTTCTATTACCAGACACCCTCTGTCGTCCACAGAAAACTTATATCCGGGCAATCCGACAAAGAGAGCGTCATCACTGCCATTGATATTTCTCAATGCGACATGTGAGGCGGTCTCAGTCATACCGTATGTCGCATATACGCGAAATGGGGCATGCTTCAATATTTCCTCCTGTTGGCGCGACAGCGGTGCGCCTCCTACTATGACATTGTCAATCTTGGAGAGATGTGGTGATTTCATCAGTCCCTCAATCTGCATCGGCACAATAGCGACAAGCGACAGTCTGTCACATTGAAAACCCGCATCTGCCAACGGCGTTGATGTCGGCAGCTCGACCGAGAGCCGACAACCGCTGATGATACTGCGCACCACCATCATCTTGCCGGCTATATAATCCAGCGACAGGGGGAGATGCAGGTGCGATGCAGCATCAAGACGGAAAAAATCGGCAGTCATTCGCGCCGATTCCTCCATATCCGTTTTCAGCAAATGTATCTCCTTAGGCTTGCCAGTAGAGCCTGACGTATGTGCGACTATATACGGAGTCTCAGACCTCCATTCTTCCAAAAATGCCGAAAGTTCCATATCATCTCACAGGACTGGAAAAGTCAAGGCAAGAGACATCCCACTCACCATCAGTATCGTAGTACATACGTTCTCCTCTAAGCAGCAGCGGAGAAGGGACATTATTACGGTAAAGCATGCCGGTGCCGAGACCCTGCGGACGCTTGACATTGTGTTTGGCAGCGAGCTGTGCGATAGCGTTCAGACCGATGTTTGACTCCAGAGCAGATGTAAGCCACCAACCTATCTTGTGTTCCTTTGCTGACTCTATCCACTGGTCTGTAGCATCGAGTCCTCCGCACAACGACGGTTTCAGGATAATATACGACGGCTTTATGATATTGAGCATGGTATCCCGCCGCACCTTGTCGCTCTCCCCTATCAACTCCTCATCAAGAGCTACAGGTATAGGAGACTTACGACATATGTCAGCCATAGCAAACCATTGTCCGGCACGTATAGGCTGCTCGATAGAGTGTATGCCATACTTACTGAGACGCTCAAGTTTTGCCAACGCATCCTTAGGAGTAAACGCACCATTGGCATCTAACCTTAGTTCCAGAGTTTTGGAGTCAAACTGGTTGCGTATCGATTCAAGCAGCTTCAGCTCACGTTCAAAATCGATACCACCGATTTTCAGTTTCAGGCATTTGAACCCTTCATCAAGCTTGCTGGCAATCCTTTCCGACATCTCCTTCTCGCTGCCCATCCATACGAGTCCGTTGGTGCGTATGCCATACTTCCCTTCAAGCCATCCCGAAGGGAATAGTAGGCGCTTGCCACCATTGCTAAGATCTCTGATTGCCGTTTCAAGTCCGAATGAGACAGACGAACTTGATTTTGGAAGTTTCTCACCTCTATTGATGATGTCGCACAATTTGCGCAACTTATGCTCATATTCAGGGGTGTCCTCCGCACTCAGACCGCGAAACAACGCGCATTCACCGAGTCCTACCAGACCTGTATCTCTGTCAGTAAGACGTATGAAATAAGTCTCCTTCGTATCCATGCTCTGACGTGATGTCACAGCCTTGAACTTGAAGTCAAGGGAATATCGGCAATACTCTGCCTGTATATTATCTGCAAGCCGCATTATCCCGGGAATTTGGGGAACTGGTCAAAATCCGGGTCACGCTTCTCAAGAAAAGCATTCTTGCCTTCCTGAGCCTCAGCCATCAGATAGTACATGAGAGTGGCATCTCCGGCAAACTCCATCATGCCACGCTGCCCATCCAATTCGGCATTCAATGCTCTCTTTATCATACGTATAGCCATAGGGCTGCGCTTAAGTATCGTCTCGCACCACTCCACGGTCTCGTCTTCGAGACGCTCGAAGGGGACGACCTTGTTGACCATGCCCATCTCCTCAGCCTCCTTGGCTGTGTATTGACGGCATAGGAACCATATCTCACGAGCCTTCTTCTGTCCCACACAGCGAGCAAGATAACTTGATCCGAAACCGGCATCAAAACTGCCGACTTTGGGACCGGTCTGTCCGAAGCGCGCATTTTCCGATGCAATCGTCAGGTCACAGACCACATGCAATACATGACCACCGCCTATGGCATATCCGTTGACCATGGCTATCACAGGCTTGGGAATGCTACGGATGGCTTTATGAAGATCAAGTACATTGAGACGAGGCGTGCCGTTTTCATCGATATATCCGCCTATGCCTTTGACCTTCTGGTCTCCGCCCGAACAAAAAGCCTTGTCTCCGATACCGGTCAGTATCACGACCCCGATTTCAGGGCTTTCCCGGCAGTAAGCCATGGCGTCAAGCATCTCACGGTTAGTCTGCGGTCGGAAAGCATTATATACCTCCGGACGGTTGATGGTTATCTTGGCTATCTTGCCATACTTCTGAAAGAGTATATCAGTGTACTCCTTTATCGTTGTCCATTCTCTCATGATGTCAGTATATTTTTGATGATTTTATTCGGTAATATAGTCAAAATAATCCTTCCATACAGAGGCATCATACTTGCCGTCAGTTTTAACAATAAGCATACATGGCTTTTCACTCTCAGACATAAATGTCTCCATGGCACTGTCAAAAGTGGCCTCATCATATGCCTCCATACATTCCCAACCCCAGTCACGGGCAAGCGCTCCGAAAGGAGTACGCATGCCGAGTTCCAGACATGTCTCCAATTCAGGGAGAGCCTCTGTGGATGGTATGCAGCGGAATATGTTGCCCCCTCCATTGTCAAGCACCACTATGCGCATGCGGTTTGTTACCTGCTCAGTGCCCAACGCGGTCAAATCATAAGCCTGGCTCATGTCACCGGTAATCAGAAGCGTCGCACCATGGCGGTATGCAAGTTGTGCACCGACTGCAGTCGATGTGCTGCCGTCAATACCGCTGACACCTCTATTGCAGCTCCAACGGTGTATCTGGGGGGCATACATCTGCTGCGCGAGCCTGACGCTCATGCCATTGCTCAGTTCCACATTCCATCTGGATGGAACAGCAGCGAGCAGCTTTGCCATAGCCTTGAATGATGACCATGCGATTTTGTCAAGATACTTATGTAACCGTGCGTTGATTTCATCATGCACAGCATACCATAAATCCGCATATTCCGACTCAGCCCGATGAGGATACATGGCACTGGCAAGCTGCGGAAGAAACACATCCGGCTCCATATCGATTCTCAATGTCAGAGACTGGAATGTGTCAATAAAGTTGTCTTCTTCGCCGACATACCAACACTGACACGGAGGATTCTTCCTTAGATATTTTTTCAATTTGCCTGAGACAATGCTGCCACCCATATATATGACAGTATCAGGCTTGTATAACTCGCTATCGCTCATACTCTCGACCTTCGCTATGGCAGTATCAATCTGCGTAAGCACCCTGTCGGCATGTATATTAGCAAGGTTTTCAGCCAATACGACCACATTAGGCATGTTCGTGAGCTTCATTACCGCCTTGGTGACCCGCTGTGATGGTGGCATATTGCCTATGACTACCATAACTTTGTGGGGTGATGCTATCCGGCGACCCAATTCTCGAGCCGCACCTGTATCAAGCTTGCCCGATGGTCTGATAGAAGCTATCTTGGTTACATCCACACAGTCCTCATCAGTGAGCGCATTCAACGGCATGTCAAACTGCATATTGATATGCACCGGAGCCTTAGGACTATCGCAGCATATCGTCAGCGCATCATTGATGACCCTGTTGCACCACCATCGTTTCTGCATATCATCATCATGGGCAAAGTCGGGTATATCCAACGACCTCTTCACATACGGCTCAAGTCCGCAAGGCTGCGCTAATGTCTGGGAGTCCTTCTGTCCTATCCATTCCGAAGGTCTGTCAGCGGTTATTACCACCAATGGAATATGCCGATAATACGCCTCAGCGACGGCTGGCATATAGTTAAGCATCGCAGTTCCCGAAGTGCATAGCAACGCTACAGGCTCACCAGCAACTGCAGCATAGCCTAAAGCCATAAATGCAGCACTGCGCTCATCCACTACCATCTCGACATTGATGCCCTCATTACGAGTGAAAGCTATCAGCAACGGCACATTTCGTGACCCTGGAGATGCAAACACCTTGCGGATACCATATTTTACCATCAAGGCAGTCAACATAAGAGCCGATGTTTTATCCGTAGTCATCATATGTCTGAAGTCTATGCTTTATGTCCTGCAACAACCGTCAGGGCAGCCTCCGAATTGAAATATTTCGTAGCCATCTCACTCAGTGTGATAGGTGACAACGCCTCCAAGGCATCAAGCTGCTGCTTGAAATAATCAGAAGGGATGTCCGCAATAAGTCCGCTCTCATAGAAATCCATGATACTGAACGGTGACTCAAGTATGCCTGAGAGAGATGTCATGTAAAACCGTTTCAACCGAGCCAGCTCATCAGCAGAATAATCCTCCGACTTCATAGCATCCAGCTCATGACGGATCTCCGATATCACAGTATCGACATACTGACTGTCACACTGGCACGATATGTTGATAGCTCCATACCCGTCAATCCCGATAATTGATGCACCTATGCCATAGGTCAGCCCCTTTGCCTCGCGTATATTGGCGTTCAACCGACTTCCGAAATACCCACCAAGAGCGCAGACGGCTATCCTGAGCATTTCATAATCATCATGTTCACGTGATATGGCAGGAATTGTCATCCTGACTGCTGCCTGAGTAGTATTAGGGAGTCTGACATATTTCACATCCGGAGTCCATACACCTTGAGGAAGTCTGACATCCAGCTGACAAGATTGTTTTTCAGAGTCAATGTTGCCAAACGTTTCCACAACGGCATCAACTGCCTTGGTATCAATTTTTCCAGTGAGGAACAGCGTAATATTTGAAGCATCACATCGCGATGCATGGAAACCACGCACATCTGACACCGCTATATTGCGTATGTCATCAGGCTGGTCAAACCGTGCCATCGGATGTCCCTGTCCCAGATATATGCGGTCAGACTCACGCATCGCTACAGTAGCGACCTTGCAAAGGTCTGTCTCCAATGCACGCGCTTTGTTCTCCCGGAATATATCAAATACCTCATCCGACATCTCAGGATACAGCACCATATCTGCCACACCGGGTAACACTTTGCTAAACCTGTTATTGAGCGAGTAGATATGTACAGAGGTATAGTGTGAGTGGGCTGACGTGTCAAGCCAAGCTCCATTACGTTCAAACAGATCTGCAAGTTCACTTCCCCTGTACGACTCAGACCCTTCGCGCATCAATGACGCAGCGAGTGAGGCAACGGACCGCTTGGAGCTCTCGGCAGAGCCACCGCGCATGAATATGCCTAAACGGCATACGTCAGCATCGCCCCTAGCAAGCATATTTAGCATGATGCCGTTAGGCAGCTGGATGCGCTTCACTGCGGGCAACACAAGATCAGACAGTTCGCGTACCTGAGGTGCCTGCTGTCGCCACGGTTCATCCATTATGGTATGTCTCTTTAAGGTAAGCGACTGCTTTGGCTAAATCATCGGGGGTATCTATACCCACAGTCTCATAGTCTGTAACACCTGTCTTGATGCTGTAACCAGCCTGTAGCCAGCGAAGCTGTTCGAGAGATTCAGCCAACTCAAGCGAAGACTGTGGCAGACGTGTGATTTCGCGCAACACATCCACACGATATGCGTACATGCCTACGTGGGTATAATACTGATGGCATCGCTGCCATGTATCTCGTTCCTTGCCCCGAAGATACGGTATGACAGAGCGACTGAAATAGATCGCATTCATGTTATCATCAATCACCACCTTAGGCGAATTGGGATTGGAAAGGCTCTCATAGCTGCCATCATGAGGAAACCGGCGTATCAGGGTAGCTATAGTAACTGTATGATCAGTGTAACACTGCTTAAGCTCCTCTATCTGCTCAGGGTGTATAAACGGCTCATCTCCCTGGATGTTGATGATGACATCGGCATCATGACCGAATCTGTCATATGCCTCCAGACACCTGTCAGTGCCGCTGCGATGCGTGACAGATGTCATCACGGCATTGTAGCCGTATTTGACCACTTCATCATATATGCGATTGTCATCAGTCGCCACCACCACTGTGTCAAGTGCCTTCAATGCCTGACGCACCACACGTATAATCATGGGCACACCGTCAATGTCAGCCAATGGTTTGCCTGGAAATCGTGTCGAAGAATATCGTGCCGGTATTATACCTATAAATTTCATGATATGAAGATGATTATTAAGTTGTCTTCTTATTGCCACGCATCCGCATGCCCTGACGTACCCAACCAGGCACTATGCATGCTCCTATGACAAGGTATATGTAATAACTTATTATGCGCCAGAAAAGAGCTATCACCACGGCAAGTCCGTAATCATTGAGCAGGTCGCCATAGTATTCCGTGAACAGCCACTCGCTTACGCCGCTGCCTCCGGGCGTAGGACTGATGGTCAATACTATCCATACTACAAACTGACGTCCGAACACCACTAACTGGGAGGCATAAGGTGCGAACGCCAGAAACAGCATGTTGACCACAAGGTATCTTGATGACCAGGATAGCCCTGTTGCTGCAAATGCCTTTATCCACCAGCCCAGCGAACGATGCTTCAGGTCCTTACCTGTAGCCTCCATATTGTCAGTCATCCTGACAGCCTTTTGCTGCCAACGTCTGAGAATGCGGATACGGAATATGGCGTTAATTACTCTTTTTATAACCGCCGGACGCGCGATGACACCAAAAAACAGGAATGCAGTCCACAGCACTATGCCGGCATAGACCAGCCAGAACACGGTACGCAATCCCGAAGTGAACGCATCGCTATTGAATCCGAATAATATCTCAGGCGATATTATCCACATCAATATCGGACAGAATATGACAAAAAACGACTCATCAAGTATCAACGTGGTCATCATCAACGTCGTGGCACGTCCGAAAGGGATACCCTCACGATGCAGATATATCATGCCGAAGGTAGAACCGCCTACTGACGAGGGAGTCACTGCAGATGTAAACTCACACAGCATGTTGACTCTGATTGCCTGCTTCCACTTCAATTGACGGTCAGTTATAGCCCTGAAACGCCAACTGAGCCCGAAATCACGCCCCACCATGCACAGCCATGCCAGGGCTATGCAGATTATGACATGAGAGTCAAAATGGATATTGTCCCAGACCTCGGCACTAAACTCGTCATGAAAAAGCCATGCTACGACACCTAACCCTATGAATACAGGGATAAGTATCTTGTAGGACAGGTTGTTTGACAGGAATTTCTTCCCGTCACTGAGTGTCTTTGCATCCGGCTCATTCATGGCAGCCTTGACAGGGTCAACTGAACACTATGGTACGGTTATCATAAGTGAGTATCTTGCGCTGGATATGCTTCTCTACAGCGCGCGACAGCACGATTTTCTCAAGGTCCCTGCCTTTCTTGACCAAATCAGGGATAGTATCCTTATGGGAAATACGCACCACCTCCTGCTCGATTATAGGTCCGGCATCAAGTTCGGTAGTGACATAGTGGCTTGTCGCGCCTATCAGTTTCACCCCTCTCTCATATGCCTGATGGTAAGGCTTAGCTCCGACAAAAGCCGGAAGGAACGAGTGATGTATGTTGATAATACGATTGGGATAGCGGTTGATGAAGTTTTCCGACAGCACCTGCATGTATCGGGCGAGAACTATGAAATCCACATTATACTTGTCAAGTATGTCAAACTCCACCTGCTCCATCTCCTCCTTGTTGTCACGTGTCACAGGCACGACTTCAAACGGTATGCCAAACTGCTGACCAGCCATGGCGAGGTCGGGGTGATTACTTATGATGACAGGTATCTCTACATCCCACTCTCCAGCCACATAACGTGACAGCATGTCATAGAGACAGTGTGACATCTTGCTGACAAATATAGCCATGCGCTGCACCCGGCTCGAAAAACTGAGCTTGTATGTTAGGCTGTAACGCTGCGCGTAGAGAGTATTGAAGTAATCGTCGATTTTCTCACTTGGGATAAGGAATCGGTCAAGCTCCCACTCCACTCTCATGTAAAATACACCGTTCACTCTGTCGACATACTGGTCAAGGTATATGATATTACCCTGATTTTCTGTGATGAATTGCGTTATGACAGCGATAATGCCAGGCTGATCCGGGCAGTGCATGCGGAGTATTGCAGTCTTTTTGTGTTGTTGTTTCAACTCTTTGGTCTTTTATAGTTACAGTTCTTGACATCCGCAGCCTATCTTAGTGCCGGACTATCGTCACATGCGGATACCCGTTATACCTATTGTTGCCTATCCCATAGGATAGACATATGCAAATTTACAATTTTTTCTTTAACAACGACTTTATCAGACATTACTTAGAGTAGGTTTATGCCTCAAATATTATTTTAAAATATATTTATGTCACAATATTCATATTTTAACATAATTTGTTTATAAAGTGTGAACTTTTATCCGTAACTTTATGTTGTTCAAATCAGAGAGTTTTTATTTACTTCATTTTTTCACATTTACAGGATATTGATTATGGATAAATTTTCTTACGCACACGATGCATTTTACGGCAGCTTAGTAGGCATACCAGCCTCACAACCTGTTGCGAAACCCTCATGCCACGAATTCATAGCCGAATGGCTCATAGCCTCTATGGCAGATGAATCCATGACATCAGTTCATCCCATCTCGAAACCTAAGCGTGTCATGAACGACATCTGGCATTCATGAGCTCACCAGAAGGTTTCACGACCGATTAATTGTTAAGAAATCAGAGAGGCGCCAAATGGATATCCATTTGGCGCCTCTCTGATTGATGTATCAGTCACTTATCGCATTTTTGACGATTGTGCACCATTCGTCTATACGCGCTGGTGACATCTGCGACTCGTTCACATCATCAAGGAGCAGACCGACCGCTTTGCCGTCACGGACTGCCGTAGAATGGTCATAACTGTAACCGTCAGCATTGAAAGCACCGATAAATTCCGCGCCTGTATCCTGAAGTTCATCATACAGAGTGCCGACTCCGTTACAGAACGTATCGCTCATGGTTTCATCACCGCAACCAAACAAAGCGATCTGCTTACCTGTCAGGTCTATGACTTTCAGACCGTTGACAAAATCAGCCCAATCGTCTTGTATATCACCAGATCCCCAAGTAGATGTCCCGAGAATCAGCACCTCGTAGTCTGCCACATCAGTAGGAGCACTGGTAGCCACATTGTGTATGTCGTTGGAATCTATGCCCAACAGTCCGGCTATCTGCTTTGCTACCGTCTCAGTGGTACCAGTGGTCGAACCATAAAATATGCCCGTCTTTTTCATAACTAATATCATTATTTGATTTAGTTATAAAACGCCAGACCGATAGGCTTAGTTCATCTGCAAAGACATCAAATCGACACCGCAGAACTAATCATTATGCCGCTGCCATCCACCTTGATGTCAGTCACCTCGGCAGCAATGAGACATGTACATCCAAATGCAAGGTCAAAATGTGTGCCGGGATAGTTGATGGACACCCCTCCTTCTATACATGTCAGTATCGTGAAACTGTCAAGTGGAAATTCAAGGCTGCAAGTACCGTCGACATGATGCTTCCTGACAGTCGCCCAGTCCTTCATCAGCAATATCTGGTCGCTCGAATGCCTCCAATACGGACTCGGTATATAACTGTCGTACTTGTCAAGCGACATCACCTGCCGGGCTTCCTCTGTATGGAGCTGTCGTTTTCGTCCGGACTTGTCTTTGCGGTCATAGTCATATACACGGTAAGTGATGCCGCTCGTCTGCTGAATCTCCATCAGAAAGTTCCCGGCACCTATCGCATGGATATTTCCCCCAGGCAAATAGAAAGTGTCGCCCGAGCGGGAATTATGCGTGGATATGTAATCAAGTATGGACTTTGACTCTATAGCATGCTCATATTCCTCAGGAGTAAGCGCCCGCTTGAATCCTGCATAGATCTTTGCACCGCCCTGACTACGGATTATGTACCACAATTCGTTTTTACCCCCGACAAGACCCGAGGCTTTAGCTGTAGCATCGTCGGGATGCACCTGGACTGACAGATCGCGCGCTGCATCAATAAACTTGACCAGGATAGGAAACCTCGTGCCAAACCGGTCATATACGCGCTTACCCATCAGCCTGGCACCCAGACGCGCTATTAGTTGAGATATGCTCAGACCGTCGTATTCTCCGCCATCCACTATGGATTCATCTCCTTCCAGGCCTGAAATCTCCCAGCATTCGCCTATCGTCGCCCCTCCCGAATAAGTATCGAGCGACTTGAAGTATTTCATAAACGATCCGCCCCATATGACCGGCTTCAATATGGGATGAAATACTATGGGTGGGAGATATGACTGATTTGCAGGTTTATGGTCCATCAGATTATCAGATTATAAGGCTATTATAACGGAAATGTCAGTACATTATCCATCAGATTCGTGTTGTTGACATGGATTCTGACTGCATCCAATGACGGATGATCCGACAAATATCGACTAATATCAAATGATATATAGTATGCTCTGTCAAACGTTGCTCCACTCTCTACCTGATGAGCAAGATAGAATACACCTTCATTTTCGGATGACGGCACGAGAGCTAACACTCTCGGCGACTCACTGAATGGAAGTTTGCATCGTATGTTGATATAGCTACCCGAACGCCATGCCGACAACAGATATATCCCGGACTCATCCCATTGAGGATAATGGGAGATGTCCTTTTCGCTGATACCAAGAGTCGTGACTGCTGCCAATGACACAGGCTCTATAAATCCAGATGCCGATTCATCGCCGTCTATAGGATAATATGTCATGACATATCTTTGCCCGGGAGTCACGTCGCGGTCTATACTGACGGTCGTGCGAAGTATCACAGAGGGAGCATCATCAATGCTTATGTATTCAAAAACGGCACCCTCATCCATGCCGATATACGTGACCATGTTAGTGACCGTGGCATCACGATACTCGGGATTATCATCCGTATCATTGCATGACATCACGGAAACAGCCATCATACATCCGACTAATACAGACCATAATCTATAGAAAGGCTTAGTGTGCATATAACCTCCTGACATTGACTCCTATAGATTAAACATTAGTATCGATGCGCTCTACCACTCCGTCACGCAGATGCACAATCTTGTCGCAGTCTGCCGCAAGTGATTCATCATGGGTCACTATGGCAAATGAAGCACCCATATCGCGCCGTATGTCAAAAAACAGACGGTGCAACTCCGCCCTGTTGTGGGAGTCAAGGCTTCCCGTAGGCTCATCTGCAAGAATGATCGACGGATTATTCATCAACGCCCTCGCGACAGCACCACGCTGGCATTCACCCCCTGAAAGCTGAGCCGGACGGTGTGACAGACGGTTGGAGATGCCGAGATAGTCACAGAGAGTTTCAGCCCTTCGTGTCGCTTCTCTGACCGAGACCCCGCTTATAAGAGCGGGCATTATTATGTTTTCTATCAAAGAAAATTCCGGCAATAACTGATGGAACTGGAAGACGAAACCCACATGTCTGTTACGGAAGGATGAGAGTTTTCTCTCCGACATACCAAACACCGACGTCCCGTCATACTGCACATCCCCGCCATCCGGACGGTCAAGCGTCCCGATTATCTGGAGCAATGTAGTCTTGCCGGCACCGCTTGGTCCGACAATCGCCGTTATCTCCGAATCAGCCAATGAAATGCTCACATCATCAAGCACCCGGAGTGTCCCATAAGACTTGGATATGCCGATAGCTTCAATCATAATTAATGCAAATTTAGCTTTTTATTAGGAAAACATGCGATTCTTACACTTGAAAAAAGCCGTCATTGATGGATTTTATCAAGGATAATGACTAAATTTGCATATATCAACTTTTAAAACTTTACAATAATGGCAGAAAACAAACAACAGGAAATCAAGATAGAGCTTACCCCCGAAGTAGCCAACGGACACTATGCCAATCTGGCAGTTATCTCCCACTCCGGCAATGAGTTTTTCATGGACTTCATCTCTGTAGCTCCCAACATGCCCCAGGCAAAGGTGCAGAGCCGCATCATAATGACGCCCGAAAACGCCAAGAACCTTATGTTTGCCCTTACCGACAACATCAAAAAATATGAGGCAAACTTCGGCGTTATCCAGCAGAAGAAGCCCCTCAACGCTCCTCAAAACAACGGCGGCAACAACGGTGAAATTCCCAACCCGTTCATGATGGGCGGCAAAGCATAGTACAGATGGAGCTGTATAACACACTCACCCGCACCAAGCAATTTTTCAAGCCGCTGCATGAAGGCCGTGTAGGCATGTATGTCTGCGGACCCACTGTCTACGGCGACGGACATCTCGGACATGCTCGCCCTGCCATCACATTTGACGTGCTGTTTCGCTACCTGCTCCATCAGGGCTACAAAGTGCGCTACGTGCGTAACATCACTGACGTAGGACATCTCGAGCATGATGCCGACGACGGCGAGGACAAGATAGCCAAGAAAGCCCGTCTGGAGCAGTTGGAACCTATGGAGGTCGTACAGCACTATCTCATCCGTTACCACAAGGCGATGGACAAGCTCAATGTGCTCCCCCCCTCCATCGAGCCTCATGCGTCAGGTCATATAATAGAGCAGATCGAGTATATCAAGAAAATCCTTGACAGTGGATATGCCTACGAAAGCAATGGGTCGGTGTATTTCGATGTCCCGAAATACAACAGCGAGCATCCTTACGGTAAACTGTCAGGACGCAACATAGACGAGCTGCTTGCCACGACACGCACACTTGACGGACAGGAAGAGAAACGCAACCCTGCTGACTTTGCTCTCTGGAAAAAAGCCTCACCCATGCACATCATGCACTGGCCTTCGCCTTGGAGCGAAGGGTTCCCCGGATGGCATCTCGAATGCTCTACTATGAGCGAGAAGTATCTCGGACAGCAGTTTGACATACACGGCGGCGGCATGGATCTTATGTTTCCGCATCATGAGTGCGAGATAGCCCAGTCTGTAGCCCACAACGGCAAGGACAGTGTGAAGTACTGGCTACACAACAACATGATTACCATCAACGGCAAGAAGATGGGCAAATCGCTCGGCAATTTCATAACCCTTGACGAGTTTTTCACCGGCAGCCATCCGCTTCTTACGCAGGCATACTCACCCATGACCATCCGCTTCTTCATTCTTCAGGCGCATTACCGCGGCACAGTAGACTTCAGCAATGAAGCCTTGCAGGGAGCCGAGAAAGCTCTGCAACGCATGACTGAAGGATATAAGCGATTGATGTCTCTGAAACCGTCAGACACATCTACTGTGGACATATCCGGAATAAAAACTGCTTGCTATGAGGCTATGGATGATGACCTTAACACACCCATGGTCATAGCCCAGCTCTTTGACCTTTGCAAAGTCATAAACCAAGTCAATGACGGAAATGCCAAAGCTACACAGGCTGACATCGACGAGATGAAGGCGATAATGGACACGTTCCTCGTTGAAATCCTTGGCATCAAACCTGACGGCGGTCTGTCGTCAGAAGCTGCAGAAGGTGACGGCAACAAGATGAAACCGTTTGAAGACGCAGTAGAGCTCCTGCTTGATATGAGAGCCAAAGCCAAAGCCTCAAAAGATTGGGCTACAGCCGATGCTCTGCGTGACAAGATGAGCGAAATAGGATTCAATGTCAAAGACACCAAAGAAGGGTTTGAGTGGTCCTTGAAATAACGGACATTCTACATGATAAGCAATGGGCGCATCAGTCATGACTGATGCGCCCATTGCTTATATTCTATCACTCTGCCGTCACGCAGTGCCTATGCCTGAATAGGCAAAACCGTTCTCACGGACTTCTGCGGCATCATATATGTTACGTCCGTCAATGACCACGTAGTCGTTCATGAGCTTATGTAGAGCATTCCATGAGGGCATACGGAAAATCTTCCACTCCGTAAGCAACACTACTGCATCGGCATCAACCGCGGCATCATACATATCCGAGGCATATGACACATCAACAGTCTCGCCAAGACGACGCTTGCATTCATCCATAGCCACCGGATCATAGACAGATACATGACATCCGTCAGCAAGAAGCTTTCCTATTACTACAAGCGATGTAGCCTCACGCATATCATCGGTCTCAGGCTTAAATGCCAGACCCCATATGGCGATCTTCTTGCCTTTCAAATCATTATTAAACTGCTTGACGAGCTTATCATACACGCGCAGCTTCTGTGACTCGTTAACTTCCTCGACAGCCTTAAGTACCTTCATTTCATAACCAAGGCTCTCAGCAGTCTTGACAAGCGCTTTCACATCTTTAGGGAAACAGCTACCACCGTAGCCACACCCAGGATAAAGAAACTTAGACCCGATGCGTGTATCTGACCCGATGCCCTTACGGACCATATTGACATCCGCGCCTACCATCTCACACAGATTGGCTATATCGTTCATAAACGATATACGGGTAGCAAGCATGGAGTTGGCGGCATATTTGATCATTTCCGCCGATGGGATGTCTGTAAAGATGACACGGAAGTTATTCAGAAGAAACGGACGGTAGAGGCGTTCCATCATGCGTCGGGCATCTTCGCTCTCCACTCCTACTACAACACGATCGGGACTCATGAAATCCTTAATCGCATTGCCTTCCTTAAGAAATTCAGGATTTGATGCCACATCAAACGGCACATCTACACCTCGCTTAGTCAATTCTGCCTGTATGGCATCCTTGACTTTCTGAGCTGTTCCCACGGGTACAGTCGACTTTGTGACGAGCACCGTGTATTTATTGATAAGGCTACCAAACTCCCGGGCGACAGCCAGGACATACTGCAAATCTGCAGATCCATCTTCATCAGGAGGAGTACCTACTGCACTGAACACCATAGAGACGTCCTCAATGCAAGAGGACAGTTCGGTGGTAAAATGCAGACGCCCCTCCTCCACATTACGCAGCACCATCTCTTTAAGACCCGGCTCGTATATGGGGATGTTGCCCTGCAAAAGATCCCGAATCTTTGCCTCATCAATGTCGACACAGGTGACATCGGCACCCATTTCAGCGAAACATGTGCCAGAGACCAAGCCGACATAACCAGTGCCAACGACTGCGATATTCATCTATACGTATAATTTAATTTAGAGACGGTTACACACTTAGATGAACTTCATCAGAAGATGCCGAAACGCTTCTTCTTAACATCATGGTCATAGCCGTATCCATAGCCATAACCAGTCTTGTTGTCCACACCATTGACCACAAGAACCATGTTAGGCAGACGACCGTCGGTGTGGATGCTGTTGGCATATCTGAGATCCCTTGAGAGGGTATAATCCACACGGCATACATATAGGGTGGCATCTGCAAGCTGTGCAAAAGAGAACGAGTCACTCACAGCACCTACAGGAGCTGAATCGATTACTACATAATCATAATGAGCGCGCGCCCATGCTACCAACTCGGCAATCTTAGGTGACATCAGCAGTTCGGCTGGATTAGGAGGTATCGGACCTGCGGCAATGATGTCAAGGTACTCGTTATCAGTCTGATGGTTCACAAGCATATCAACAGTGATATCATCGCTGGCAATATACTGCGTCAGTCCCCACTTGGGCTGGAAACCGAAGTATTCTGCCAATTTGGGCTTACGGATATCAGCACCGATGATAAGCGTCTTTTTCTTAAGCAGCGCGAACGAGCATGCCAGATTGGTTGAGATGAAACTCTTACCTTCGCCCGACTTCGATGAAGTCACGAGTATGACCTTCTTGTCAGCATCAGTCAAAACGAAATTGAGATTCGTGCGCATAAGACGGAACAACTCTGCCGAAGAACTTGAAGCATTACGTCCCACAACGATATGATTGCCTGACTTGCTCTGGCATATTTCGCCAATGATAGGCATAGCAGAGATTTTCTCAGCTTCTTCGCGAGTACTGAATCTCTGCTTCATCTGCATCAGCAGGTATATCAGTCCTAAGGGCAGCAATATTCCTAATAAAAAGCCACCCATCAACGCCTTCTTCAAGCCTATTCCTATAGGCTCGGAATATACGAATGCATTATCCACAATCTCAGCACGGGAGATTGCATTAGAGATGTTCAGCTCAGTTTCCTCACGCAGCTGCAACAGATACATATACAGACCTTCCTGCACAGTCTGCTGACGCTTGATATTGACATATGTCCTCTCATCTGCGGGGAGCTGGCTAAGGCGTCCAGCCGTCATGTTGTTTTCATTGCGTAGATTTGAAACAATGATTTTCTGGCTGTTGTAACTCTTGTTGAGCGAAAGGGAAATGTTGTCACGGAGAGCATCAAGCTGCTCCTCGATGTTACGCAGGGCGATATTGTTGCCCTTGGCATTATTAGTCAGAGTAACCCTCTTCAATACCAGCGCATTGTATTCCTGGATGCCTTTGTTGTCAATAGAACTGTTGGCATCATTGGAGCTGTTGATGACAGGAATAAGATTGTACTTGTTCTCAGGGTCAGCGATAAAAGTCCTCGCCAGATTTATAATTTCCAACTGAGTCTCTGCGTCAAGCAGCTTCTTCTGCACCTCTCCCATCTTGTTGAGCGTGAATGTAGCGTCAGCTGCGAGGTCTGTAAGCTGGTTTTTCTGCTTGAACTTCTCTATGTTGCTCTCACTTGAGGCAAGTTCATCATTGAGCATACGAAGTCGCTCATTGACAAACTCAAGTGTACGCTGCTGCTGGAGCCTCTTACGAGAAATTTCCTGAGACTGATACACATTAATAAGATTATCAAGCAATTGGCAACCGAATGCCGGATCAGCTGATTTATATGACAGGCGTATGTCATTGGACTTGCGGGAAGGGATGGAGATGCTCACATCCTTCTTCAGCTGTTCGGTAGTAGAGCTGTATGGTGCAAAAACAATGCTCTCCTTAAGCGACTTCTTAGGATTGTAGTTATCAGTCTTATCCAGAATGAACAAGCCGTAGGGTGTCTTTATGGATGTTGGCAACGACTTTGCCTCAAGTTCGCCTATGACTGTGTTATGAGTCAGTTCTCTGACTACAATGTCAATGTCAGAAGCACCCTTACCAACCTTTACTTTAAATAACAGGGCTGTAGATAATGTATCAGCCAAAGCTGGGTCAGCACCGAGTTTCAGTGGAGATGACAGGGGTTCAAACACAGTCTTAAGCAGATTCTTCTTGACGTAGTAGCTGATATTGAGCTGCATATCCTTCACTACCTGATTCATTACCGAATAAGAGGATATGAAAGCCAGTTCATCATCAACTTCCTGCGACTGAAGACTGCCTAATCCGAGGTCAAATGACGAAGCGATGCTGCCAAGAGAACTTTTCTCCGGGCGTACCATCACATTTGCCTCGACCACAAACAGAGGCGACTTACGGTAAGCATAGAGAGCACCGACTGCCGTGCAAAACAGAATCGAAATCACAAACCACCACCAATGGTTGCGGCACTGGGTCAATATAGCTTCGTAGTCAAAAAAATTAGATGACTTGCGGACACTTTCCATGAATATGGATATTTATGCGTGTGTATATTTTATTGTCAGATTTAACGAGTAAGGGCTATCACAAGCGATGCGACTACTGAGACCGCACTAACCACTGTAGAAATCACAGAAATCTTATAAGAACTGTACTGATTATAACGTGCGTTCTCCTTGCGGATTGAGTTGGGTTCCACATACACCACATCATTCTGCTGAAGATAGAAGTAAGGCGATGAAAGAGTTGCCACGTCGTTGAGATTGATGGTATGATAGGTGCGCTTACCGTTTTCCTCACGGATAAGGAGCACATTGCTTCGCTCACCATAGGGAGTAAGGTCGCCTGCATCTGCGATTGCATCAAGTATGGAGAAGCGCTCACGGCTTATCTTCTGGCTGCCAGGACGCGCCACTTCGCCAAGCACATTGATTCTGAAGTTGACAAGCTCGACTTTTACGAGCGCATCCGCCACATCCTTCCCCACTTCCTTCTGTATCAAGGCTGCCAGCTGGGTGGTCTCAAGACCCGCCACATGCAGTGTGCCGATGACGGGCAGAGTGATATCGCCATTTTCATTGACGATATAAGTGGCAATCTTAGGCTGTGTCGACATTTCAAGCGACCCGAGCATACCGGGGTTGCTCAACGGGAGGTTATATGGAGCCGTTGCATCAGGTATCAAAGAAGTTATGGTTATGAACAGCTCATCGCCCGGCTCGATTTTCACCATGTAGTTTTCGGTAGGTATAACGGGGGCGGTAATAGTGTCTCTGTTTGTAAAATAAGTGAGAGTTGTCCGTTTCTTGCTGCTGCATCCAGTAAGAACAGCAAGCATGACGAGCATACTGAGTGTAGAGAATAAATGTCTTTTAAAATTCATACCGTGCATTTAGAGCATCAATCACTGAGTGACGAATAGCTGTATAGAAGTTTGATTATTTATTAATGTGTGCAAAATTAGTTAAATAATGGGGCGTACACAAGTTTGTAACGTGATTTTATATGCCTTTATTGCATGACGTATCCAAAAACTTTTCCACATCGCCAAGATATCGCAAATACATGTATGATAGCTCCCGTTTCAGGGATTTTCACTAAATTTGCAGTCCAATTAAGCCGACAGAAGTCCTGTTATAATCGTAAAGGCTTATATATCACAACCATAAATGCTTTCATTAGATTTTAACATAGTTGTATATATTCTGGCTGCCGTATCTACGGCGAGTGCCATATTGTTCGCAGTGCTGACATTCGGCAAGCTCAAGCGGGTTATGCGCCGTTCACTCACCGATGGCAAGTTATCGATGCCAAAGGACAGTGAATTTCCGTCGGTATCCATAATAGTCCATGATGATGCGCGAGCCTGGAACCTGATAGAACTTCTGCCACGCCTACTTGAGCAGGATTATCCAGCAGAGACCGAGGTGATAGTGGTCAATGACGGCTCAAAGAGTGCCGCAGAAGATGTCATAGCGCGCCTCGAAGGGCGTTTTTCCAACCTTTACATGACATTCCTGCCTGAGCAGTCGCGCAATCTCAGCCGACGAAAACTGGCTGTCATGCTGGGAGTGAAGGCAGCAAGATACGATATGGTCATACTTATAGGAGGCAATTGCATGGTCGACTCGCCAATGTGGCTGAGAGCCATGATGCGACATGCCACCCGAGGCAAGCAGCTCATCATCGGCTGGGCATATCCCTCATTGACCCCTAATCCACAGAATACGCGCACATCAGGCAGCCGTTGCCGGTCATTTGACATTATCCGCACGGCTGTGCAGTATCTCGCCTGGGCTGCCGCCCGTCACCCATGGAGAGCCAATGGCAACAACCTCGCCTTCTCCCGGGAGTTGTTCTACAACAATCGAGGATACGCCTCCACGCTCAATCTGATGCGTGGCGACGATGACATATGGGTCAAAGAGGTAGCCACAAAAGACAATTGCGCCGTAGAGCTGTCACCGGAGTCGATGGTGGCAGTCATGGATGATGACCAGGTGACCACCCACCAGCTTGACAAACTAAGCCATGAGTTCACATCCCGACGTCCTGGACGTGCAGCACGATGGACCTCGGCTATTGCATCATGGGCATGGTGGGGATGGATCGGCTGCGGAGCCGCATGCATCATCTGCGGACTGCCCTCTCTCATACCTCCGATATTCATCGGAGTACTTGCCATGGTGCTCTGCATCCCCTACATGGTAAGGTGGCGCAGGGTTTCATCACGCCTGCATGGACGCAAGCTATTCCTGCTCGTGCCATGGTTCACCACGTGGCATCCGCTGTATTCGCTGCTATATAAGATGCGCGGCATGGCTCGCCGCCGACAGAACTATACCGCAGGACGTCTTTAACAGAATAAGGAAGAGTCTCGGAAACTATCTCGGACTAATCACACGTTCGCCCATAAATACGGCAAACTGCTTACGCAATCCTATGATTTCAGCTGCCTGCTGCAGCAGTGATGCCAGTTGCGAGTCATAATCATCGGCTTTAGTGTCAAGGCTGCCTATGCGGGCTTTAAGCTCGTCAAGACGGCATCCCAATATCGCATCTTTCCACTCGGCAATGGCGCGGGGAATGATTTCGCCGAGACGGTCTTCATCTTTTTCTACAGTGGCATATTTGGTGTGTACCTTGCTCAGTACATATTTATCCGGCACAAGTTCGTTGGATATGCTACGCACCACATCGTCAGCCGATGACAGCAGCCGCTTCTGGAGATAATGCTTTTTAAAATCCTTGATGTACTCATCCCTGATGCCCTCGGCTTTCTCTTTTAGCACCAGCTCATTAGCCTGGATAGTAGCCATATCGGCAGCATTGCGGGATATCTCCTCATGCCCAGACTGAAGCGTCTGGTTATATAACGCCTCGGCTTCATCAGAGGCGGCAGCCAAGGCTTGTTCAAATCCGTCACGCGACAATGCGAGACAAACATCATAGGCATGCTCAAGTCCCTGATCGGAGAACCGTATGTCATCCACAGCCATTTCATTGGAAATGACCTCAATGACAGGAATAGCGAATTCGTTGCCGTCAGCATCTACTGCATTAAAGTCCATCATGCCGTATTTCATCAGGTAACGCATCACCTGACTCTCAAATGACCGCAATTTGCGTAGTTGCAACCCGCTGACACTGCCGCCCTTATCCAACGATTGTTGCGCGATGCCGACTACATCTGATGATATGTCATCCTTAGAATCGGCATCCTCGGTATGCTCGACCGCATCAGGCTCTCGAAGCGATGCGAGTTCTGCCCTGTTTTTGGCTTTGATGCGTTCTTTTGCCTCATTTTCTATCCTCTGTCCGATGAATTTTGCCACCTGAAGATTGAGCACGTTTTCGCTTACGCCGAGTATGCGTCCGCATTCACGGATATAAGCATCACGTGCCACATTATCGGGGATGACAGAGATGGAGGTCACCACATCGTTGATGACTCTGGCACGCGCCATAGGGTCATTGCCAGTACCTTCAAGGAGTATCTTGGTTTTAAATGTGATAAAGTCTGTCTCATGCTCCGCTATATAGCTCTCCACCTCAGATGCCGAGTGGTTTTGTGCGAAACTGTCCGGGTCATCCCCCTCAGGCAGCAGAAGCACCTTTATATCCAGACCCTCGGCGAGTAGCATGTCAATGCCCCTGAGAGAGGCTTTGATGCCGGCAGGGTCAGAGTCATAGACCACGGTGACATTGTCGGTGAAGCGGTGTATGAGACGGATCTGCCCTTCGGTCAATGAAGTTCCCGATGATGCAACCACATTTTCAATGCCGCTCTGATGCATGGAGATGACATCCATGTAGCCCTCCACGAGGATACATTTGTTGTGCTTGGCTATCGCCTGTTTTGCCTGATAGAGACCATAGAGCTGGAGGTTCTTCTTGTATATGAGGCTCTCGGGCGAATTGACATATTTTGCTACGGTCTTGTCGGAGCGCAGAGTGCGGCCTCCGAAAGCCACAATCTTTCCCGACACAGTCTGCACCGGATAGATGACACGGCCTTTGAATCGGTCATAGACATCTCCCCTGTCATTACGTATGCACAAGCCTGTGTCTATAAGATACTTTTCATTGAAACCGCGCCGCAATGCGGTCATGCAGAGATCATTGCGGTTTTCAAGAGCGTAACCGAGGTTGAAACGCTTGATCATGCGCTCGCTGATGCCTCGCTGCTTGAAATATGACAGTCCTATGGCACGTCCGTCGTCAGTATCGAGCAGGTTGTGGGAGAAGTGTTTTGCCGCAAATTCATTGATGGCAAACATAGCACCACGGTCATTTTCAGCCTGCTGCTCCTCCTCGGACATCTCGGTCTCGGGAATCTCGATGTTGTATTTGTTTGCCAGATACCTGAGGGCTTCGCCGAAACTCAGCTGCTCTATCTCCATGATGAAATTGACAGGACTGCCACCCTTGCCGCAACTGAAACATTTGCAGATGCCCTTGGCTGGAGATACTGAAAACGACGGGGTGCGTTCGTTGTGAAACGGACATAGACCTATATACCCCGAGCCTCTGCGCTTGAGAGTCACAAAGTCACTCACCACGTCCACTATCTGGGCGGTGTCAAGTATTCGCTGTACGGTTTCGTGGTCAATTTTCTTCATTGCATTAGCAAAGTTAGTAAAAATTGAGCGAATTTATGTACCTTTGTCTCTGTCACGAACACACACTTTCAACAATAAAAACCGATCATGAAAACATCGCTGTTTATCACATTATCATTGCTGTCAATTTCTTCCGTAGCCTATGGAGCGGATGATGACAAAATAGTCAATCCCGACAGCACCGGATTCAAATTCACTGACATCATCAGCATCAAAACCACTCCGGTCAAAGACCAGAACAAGAGCGGCACATGCTGGAGTTTTTCAGGCATATCTTTTTTGGAAGACGAGATTCTTAACAAGACAGGCAAAGAGGTGGATCTCAGTGAGATGTTCGTAGTGAGAAACTGCTACGATGCCAAAGCCAACCGTCTCGTCAGGCTGCAAGGTTCCGTACCGGCAGCAGCTGGCGGCAGCTTTGAGGATGTTATATACACCTGGCGTGAATACGGCATGATGCCCGAAGAAGCATATACCGGTCTGCAATACGGCGAAGACAAGCATGTGCACGGCGAACTCGACGAAGGTCTCAACGGGTACATCAAAGCGGTGGCACAGCTTCCTAACAAGCGCCTGTCGACTTCATGGCGCAAAGCTGTCAACGGTATCCTTGACGCATATCTCGGAGAAGTGCCGCAGACTTTCACTGTAGATGGCAAGACGTACACGCCGCGAAGCTATGCTGACCAGTTAGGACTTGACATGAACGATTATGTGCCTGTGACATCGTGGTCACACCATCCGTTCTACAAGACATTCATACTTGAAGTGCCTGACAACTGGCTCTATGCACAGTATTACAATGTGCCGCTTGACGAGATGAAAGCCATCGTTGACAATTCACTCGCCAAAGGACACTCCGTAGCATGGGCAGCCGATGTCAGCGAAGGCGGCTTCAAGTGGCGCAAGGGCTACGCAGTGCTTCCCAAAGGCAAGGACGAAAAAGACATGGAAGGTACGGAGCTGTCACGCTGGGTGCAACTCAGCGACAAAGACCGCCAAGACGAAAAATATGACATCAACGGACCTGTAGAGGAAGAAACCGACACTCAGGAATCGCGCCAAGAAGGCTTTGACCGTCAGGAGACTACCGATGACCACGGCATGGTAATAGTAGGCACAGCTACCGACCAGGAAGGTAACAAATACTATAAGGTCAAGAATTCGTGGGATACCAACCAGGTGTACAACGGCTACTTCTACGTATCTGAGCCCTACTTCCTCGCCAAAACCATCAGCCTGATGGTCAACAAAAACACCATCCCTGCCGAAACCCGCAAAAAGCTCGGCATATAAAGGAATTCACCCGTTGTAGGGACATGCCGTGGCATGTCCGCCGCATTGACTGATTATGTTGGCAGCATTCGGACATGCCACGGCATGTCCCTACACAATGGGTATTCAACATTTCCGGACATCAGGCAGCTCACGCTATCAGGAGCGATTTTGACTGGCACCATCCTTGGGAACAATTTCGGATTTTGACTACCACGATACCTGCCAGATCGGCAACCTTTGTGCGGATTGCTTTGAGTATTTCCGACATCGAAGTGATGCCACTGATATTGAGATTGAATATTTCTTTGCCGCCTTGCACTACGGAGGCATGCATGACATCATCTTGTGAAATCTGATGTGCTGACGCAGGCTGGAAATAACGTGTTGCTTTCATAATATAGAGAGATTTGATTAGTGTAATGCAAAGTTAAATCCGCACATGGGCAACAACACTGCCCATCTGAGCAAAACAATGTTATCCCACATAGAGAGCCTGCTTGACTTTCATATGTGGGATTTTTTCAATAATTTTGTATTCACCAACTAATCAATGAAAGTATTTAATAGAAACATACATATCGGGCTGCTCCCTCGTGTCATAATCGCGATGGCTCTGGGCATCGGCATAGGTCTCATCAGTCCTGAGTGGCTTGCGAGGCTGATGGCGACATTCAACGGTATATTCTCAGCCTATCTCGGTTTTCTGATACCTCTGATCATAATCGGTTTCGTAACCCCAGCGATTATAGACATCGGTAACCGTGCAGGCCGTATGCTGCTTGCGACCGCCTTGCTGGCATATTTAGCCACAATCCTGTCAGGACTGTTCAGCTATGCCTGTGGCACAGCTGTTTTCCCGTCATTGATTACAGAGACGCTGCCGTTGAGCGCGGTTGAGAATGCCACCATTGCCCCATGGTTTACGTTGGAAATCAGTCCGCTATGCACGGTCACAACGGCATTGGTGCTGTCATTTCTTATAGGCATCTGTGGAGCATCGCTCAAAGCAGACATCATCGGACGCGGTTTCAAAGAGTTCAGAGACATAATGGAGATGGGCATAAGGAAGTCGGTCATACCGCTGCTTCCCATATACATTTTCGGCATCTTCCTGAATATGACTGTCGAGGGTCAGGTAGCCATCATGCTCCGCACCTTCTTCAGCATCATCCTGATTATATTCGGCATACATATTGCAGTGCTTGTATTGCAATATCTGATAGCTTCAATATTTGCCCGACGCAATCCGTTCAGGATGCTCTGGACCATGATGCCGGCATATTTCACCGCTCTCGGCACCCAGTCATCGGCTGCGACCATCCCGGTCACTCTGCGTCAGGCTGTCAAGATGGGGGTCAGTGAGGATGTCGCCGGATTCGTCATCCCTCTCTGCGCCACTATACACCTGTCGGGTAGCACATTGAAGATTGTGGCATGCGCCTTAGCACTGATGATCATGCAAGGGATGCCTCACGATTTCAGTCTGTTTCTTGGCTTTATCTGCATGCTTGGTGTCACCATGGTGGCAGCTCCCGGCATCCCCGGCGGAGCCATAATGGCAGCATTGGGCGTATTGTCGGGAATATTGGGTTTCACGGAGCAGCAATGCGCACTGATGATTGCTCTATATATCGCTATGGACAGCTTTGGCACGGCATGCAACGTAACCGGTGACGGTGCCCTCGCTGCAATTATTGACAGATTTTTCGGTAAGAAGAATGGACGTAAAGATAGATCCCTCGTGGCATGAACTTCTCAAAGATGAGTGGGACAAGCCTTATTTTGGTCAATTGGCATCTTGGGTAAGAAACGAGTATGCGACCCATACGGTGTTCCCTCCGGCTGGCAAAATTTTTGCGGCATTTGACAGCTGCCCTGTCGATGACGTAAAGGTGGTCATACTCGGGCAAGATCCATACCACGACTATAACCAGGCAAATGGTCTATGTTTTTCGGTATGCGATGGGGTGCCGTTTCCGCCGTCGTTGATGAACATATTCAAGGAGGTACATGACGACACCGGGGCACCGATACCCCAGAGCGGGGACCTGCAGCGATGGGCACGTCAGGGAGTACTGCTACTCAACGCCACTCTCACGGTCGAAGCTCACAAAGCCGGATCACACCAGGGCAAAGGCTGGGAGGAGCTGACCGACCGAGCCATCCGTCTGTTGGCAGAGAAACGTGACGGCATAGTGTTCATGCTCTGGGGGTCGTGGGCACAGCGCAAAGGCGACTTCATCGACCGCAACCGCCATCTTGTGTTGACCTCGCCCCACCCCTCTCCACTTAGTGCCTACCGAGGATTCTTCGGCAACCATCACTTTTCCCGAGCAAACGCCTACCTCTCTGCCCACGGCAAAACACCAATCAACTGGTAAAATCGACAATTATCACATTTCCATTATGCAATACACCGTAGAACAACGACAGCAGCGAGCCGAAGAGCTCCATAATCAAGGATACAACTGCGCACAGTGCGTCATGATGGTTTTTGACGATGTGACGGGTCTTGACGAAGGCATTGTCACACGCATGCTGGCTGGATTCGGAGCCGGTATGGGCAAGACCAAGGAGGTATGCGGCACTCTGACGGCGGCTGCATCACTGCGTGGAATACTCTATTATAAGAGTCCCGCTGATAAAATCAATGTCTACAAGATGACTGCCGCTTTCAATGACAAATTTGCCGACCTTAACGGATCCACACGTTGCGGTGAGCTTAAACGTGGCAGCAAACCGTGCATGCAGCTCATCAAGGACGTTGTCGAGATGATGGCAACTGAAATCAAAGGTTGACAAATCAGGCGTAAATTGCGGAAAAAGAGACTCATATCATTTCTGGTTGTCATTGCCACAACTGTGGGCTATGCCACTGCACGTGTCAATGCCGCAGGGATGGATACCTCCCAGCGGATTTTTGCTCCGTCATTTTCAGCATTGCAGGTCGAGGTAGACGGTGCACCACTCGTGCCGCCCGTCATATATCTCAACACCAACGACCGTATCACCATCAAATTTGACGAACGAGCCGACGATATGCGCTACATGCGCTATGAAATCATAGCGTGTGACAGCGACTGGCGACCATCGCAATTGATAGAATCGGAGTACATCGACGGCTTCAACGACGGGCATGTGACCGATTACGAACTGTCATCGCTCACGCCTACCAATTATGTGCACTATGTCATACGCGTCCCCAATGATGAGATACGTATCATACGCCCCGGCAACTATCTTCTGAGGGTATTTGATGAAGATGACCGCGACACAACGCTCCTCCAGGCTCGGTTTTATGTGGTAAGCCAAGAGGTCGGTATTGGTGCGGAGGTCACATCTCGCACTGACATCGACACCAATAATGCCCACCAGCAGCTCATTGTCAACGTCAATACCGACAAGGTCAAGGGAGTAGAGAACTATTTCAACGAATTCAAGCTCGTAGCGATACAAAACGGACGCACTGACAACTCCGTCACCCTGTTACGCCCCTCGCGCATCGACGGTCATACGCTCGTATATGACCATGCGCGACCGCTCATCTTCCCCGCCGGAAACGAGTACCGCCGCTTTGAGACAGTAGCCGACAAGTATCCCGGCATGGGAGTGGACCATATCGTATGGGAAGACCCTTATCCGCATTATGTACTCTATGCAGATGGCTCTCGTCGCTATGAACCCTACCTCTACGACCAGACCCAATTCGGTCGCTATGTGGTCAGGAACGATGCCGCATTGGACTCTGATTCGCAAGCCAAATACGCCATAGTGCATTTCACCCTTAAGGAGCCACAACGGATTGACGGCGACTATTACATAGAAGGTGACCTCACCGACCGTCGTCTCAGCCCCGACAACCGTATGGTGTTCAATCCTGATACCCAGGCATATGAAGCAGCACTGCTGCTCAAACAAGGCTCATATAACTATCAGTATCTGTTCGTGCCGACAGGCACACAAAAGGGGTTGACCCAGACAGTCGAGGGCGACAAATACGAGACGGTCAACCAATACACCATACTCGTCTACCACCGAGGTCCGATGGACCGTGCCGACTCGCTCATAGGAGCTGCCACCGTCACATCAGGACTCTGACAAAATATCCATCCACTAATGACCGAAAGCCACGAAGAAATCATGCTTGACATACAAAATGTACTCGTAAGTCTCGACCTTGCCGAGAGATTTTTCTGCTGCGACCTCGACAGCTGCCACGGCGAATGTTGCATCGAAGGCGATGCCGGAGCTCCGATAACCAAAGCGGAATACGAACGCTTGAAACGTCTCACCCATCAGGTGTGGGACAACCTGCTCCCACAGGCGCAGGCAGAGATAGACCGCAGCGGCGTAGGTTATATCGACGAGGAAGGCGACCTGGTCACGAGCATCGTAGACGGCAAAAATTGCGTATTCACCTGCTACGGACCCGACGGCATGTGCCAGTGCGCCCTCGAGAAAGCCTACCGCGAGGGCAAGACCGACTTCCGCAAGCCCATCTCCTGCTACCTCTACCCCGTCCGCATCACCGAATACCCCACATTCACAGCCGTCAACTACCACCGCTGGAAAATCTGCCGCCCCGCCGAAAAACTCGGCAGAAAGCTCGGCATCCGCCTATACCAGTTCCTCAAAGAGCCCCTCACTGCCCGCTTCGGCGAAGCCTGGTACGCCGAACTCGCCGAAGCCTGCGAAGCCTACCTCGCCGACACTGCAAATTGATTACCCTGAACTATCAACTATCTAATCTAAATCACATGTATAATCTAAATCACATGTATATACTCGACTCTACAACTAATACACTTCAAAAGGCACAACTCTGTAAATTTAAGGATTTAAATCTTAAAGAACGGGAACATCTTCAGGAATGGATTGCCAACGAACCTACATCCCTTGGTGAAGATTTATTGATAATTCAGAAAGAATTTGACCAGTTTTCTGACACAAGAGAACGTCTTGATCTTCTGGCTCTTGATACGAAAGGACATCTGGTGATAATTGAGAATAAACTTGATGACTCTGGCAGGGACGTAACATGGCAAGCACTCAAATATGCCTCTTACTGTTCGAGTCTAACCAAAGAACAAATTATCTCCATTTTTCAAAACTATCTTGGTCCAGGAAAAGATGCGCGTAAAATCTTAACGGATTTCTATGAGGTCGATCTGGACGAGATTGAACTCAATCCTGAGAATTCTCAACGAATCATCCTTGTCGCAGCGAACTTTCATAAAGAAGTCACTTCTTCCGTACTTTGGCTTGCCAATTTCGGTCTAAAAATTAAATGTATTAAAGTTACACCACACTTATATAACAATCGTATTCTTGTTGACTTTGACCAAATTATTCCTATTAAGGATGCGGAGGAATATACCATCAAAATGGCCTCTAAAAAGCAAGAGACATCGCAAACAACAGAGACATCAATACAACGTCGCGACGCTCGTCATGATTTTTGGATGTCGTTTATTGAATACAACAAGCGTCACGGCGGTCTATTTTCCTCATCCACGGGTTCTCACGATAGTTGGCTTATGAAGGCTCTCGGCACTTCGGGAATTGCCATTTCTGTCATCGTCAACAAGGATATAATCAAGACCGAAGTCACAATTAATCGCAGCAAGGATATACAATATAATAAAGCGGCTTTCGATTTCTTGCAGTCATATAAAGACGAAATTGAAACATCACTCAATGAATATCCTCTATTATGGTTACGTAATAATGATAAAGTCATGAGCAATATCCGGACAGAAAAGCCAGGACTATCATTTAGTAATCCAGAGCACAGTCAGGAAATTTATAATTTTTTAATGACCTCAGCAAAAAAATTCCATGATGTATTCCAACCATTGGTACGTAAATATAAAAATGGGCTTCCCAAGTCATGATAATTCCCCTCATATAGGACGTATAGCTCTACAAACACAATTCAACCTACGTTAACCTATAAATTACTTTTGTTTATGATATCAGACTTAAGGACTAAACAGTATATTTTGCGAAATGATTTAATCTCTGAGGTTGAGAATTATCTTGGATATGCTGAAGACATTCACTCTGATCATATATCTGTCAACGAAAAAACCTTAGATGTAGACTTTCGTTCTCACCATGATGATGAGAGCAAACCTGATGTGAAATATTTTGACGTTTCAGACCTAATCCAGAGAAAAGGTTTATGGTTCAAACCAGATGCAAAGGCAATCGAAGCTGTCGTGCAAACCTATCTTCCAAGTCCAAATATCAAAGTTAAATTTGATGAATGGTCCGACGCTATTAGATCTTTCCTTGTCACAGAACAGCCATCCACTTTACAATCGTGCCGTTTCTCTATTGGGACATATAATTTCAGACTTAGTTGTTTTGACGAGCAAAAAAATCCGATAGAAGAAGGAGGAGATTTGACATACGAGGATGAAATGGACGATGAATGGGAAACTGTCGATATTATTCCGATGCGCAAAGCTGTTTCAAAGACTTATTCCGGATATAGTATATCAGTATACAAGTTAACAAAACTCATCCTCAATTATATAGATCCAATCTGTTCCTAAAATCAGGTTAATGCCATTGCTATTCAATTAGTGGCTGGATGAGTGGCAGCTCGCATAGGAAACTTGTAGGGGACAGTCTGTGGCTTTATGCGCGGATGGGAGTCCTGATGGTGCTCAATCTGTGGACGGTGCGTCTGCTGGTGGAGGCTATGGGCGTTGACGGCTACGGGGCGTGGAGTCTGGTGCTGAGTGTGGTGCTGGTGTGGTCGTTTCTCGGAGACATTGTGGGGGATGCTATCATGCGCTATGTCAGCGTGGCTTTGGGACGCAGAGACGGCGAGAAACGGCTGTCTTCGATATTCAAAGTATTTGCGAGGCTGTATGTATCGGCTGACCTTGTCATGGTGATCATGTCATCAACCATAGGGTATCTGTGGCTGACCCATGAGGCAGATATAGCCCCGGCGGCCAAGACCGCAGTCATGCAGACCTTTTTTATCGTCATCGCGATGCAGCTGGTCAAGGCACTGAATGTGCCGTTTTTGTCATATCTCGTTGCCAAGGAGAAATTTCGCAAATACGTAGTGCTGTCGCTTGCCGAAGGCATCGGCACATTTGGCACAGCATGGATGTTGACATTTATGCCTCAATCTTCCGCACTTATCAACTATGCATGGATGTTGGTAATGGTGGAAGCTGCCATATTAATCACATACATTATATGTTGCCGCAGCGAGATAGACTTCCGATTATCGTGGCGGCTTGACGATGACGACCGCCGACTGATGCACGAAAGCGTCAGATACATAGCATGGCTGATTATCGGAGGGGCAGCCGTCATCGTGTGGACGCAGGGGATGAACATTGCCGTCAACTGCATATATGGTATCGAAGCCACGACGGCATGCGCCATTGCAATGGGACTTCTGACGCGACTACGTGGGTTTTGTGCCAATGTACAGCGAGCCGTGCAACCACGGCTGATGAAACTATATAGTGCAGGGAGCAAAAGAGAACTGAAAACATTGCTTCGTGACTATCTCATCATATCGCTTGCCATAATCTCAGCGATATGCGTTCCGCTGTATATCTATGCCTCCGAGCTGCTGAGCCTGTGGTTGACAACCGTACCACCGATGACAGTAGCTATGACACGAATTGTCATCCTGTCGGCATGGATTGTGATCTTTGAAGTGCCCCTCAACGCCATAATCCACGCATCGGGTCGCATAAAGAAATTCGAGATAGCCGAGGGCGGTGTCTTGCTTATGATCGTGCCAGTCTTTTGCCTAACATCCATCCTGTCAGGCGCGGATGCAGTGACAGCCTTTGCCTCACAGTTAGCCGTAATAGCCATTGCATTAGCCATCCGCGCCACCGTAGCAAGCAGATTCATTCACTCCCTGTGATGAAGCAAAACCATTTTGGCATGTGGTTTGTTAGTTTTTCAGTAACAAGTCACACTCTTCATCATGAATTTCAACAATTTTACCATTAAGTCTCAGGAGGCAATCCAGAAGGCTGTCGACATCGCCAAAGGCAACGGCCAGCAGTCCATCGAACCCGTCCACCTGCTTAAGGGAGTAATGACCGAGGGAGACTCCCTGATAAAGTTCCTGTTTCAGAAAGTAGGAGCCAACCTGTCACAGCTATCAGACAGAGTTGACAATGCTATCGCGTCTCTGCCAAAGGTCAGCGGAGGCGAACCGTATCTGAGCCGCGAGTCAAACGATGTGCTCCAAAAAGCTCTTGACGTATCCAAAAAGATGGGCGACCAGTATGTCACCCTCGAAGCCCTGCTGACTGCCATCTATCAGGTCAACAGCTCTGCCTCGACCATCCTTAAGGACATGGGTCTCAACGAAAAGGAGCTTGAGGCTGCAATCAACGAGCTGCGAAAAGGCAAGAAAGCCACCGACCAAAGTGCAGAAGACACCTACAATGCACTCAGCAAATATGCCATCAACCTCAACGAACGTGCCCGTTCAGGCAAACTCGACCCTGTCATCGGGCGTGACGAGGAGATACGCCGCGTGCTCCAGATTCTGAGCCGCCGTACTAAAAACAACCCTATGTTAATAGGCGAACCAGGCACAGGTAAGACCGCGATAGCCGAAGGTCTCGCCCAGCGCATAGTGCGTGGCGATGTGCCCGAAAACCTCCGCACCAAACAGATATTCTCGCTTGACATGGGTGCCCTTGTGGCAGGTGCCAAATACAAAGGCGAATTTGAGGAACGACTCAAAGCCATCGTCAACGAAGTCACACAGAGCGACGGCGAAATCATCCTATTCATCGATGAAATCCACACTCTCGTTGGCGCAGGCAAGGGAGAAGGAGCGATGGATGCCGCAAACATCCTCAAACCAGCCCTCGCACGTGGCGAACTACGTAGCATCGGTGCCACCACTCTTGACGAATACCAGAAATATTTTGAAAAGGACAAGGCTCTCGAACGCCGATTCCAGAAAGTGATGGTCAACGAGCCTGACGAAGCAAGTGCCATAGCCATACTCCGTGGACTTAAGGAGCGCTACGAGAATCACCACAAGGTGCGCATCCGTGACGAGGCGATTATCGCAGCTGTAACACTCTCGGAGCGTTACATAACCGACCGTTTCCTCCCCGACAAAGCGATCGACCTCATCGACGAGGCAGCATCAAAGCTCCGTCTGGAAACAGACTCTGTACCTCAGGCAATCGACGACATCACCCGTCAGATAGCCCAGAAAGAGATAGAGCGCGAGGCTATCAAGCGCGAGGGCGATGAAGCCAAGGTTAAGGAAATCGAGAAAGAACTCGCCACGATGCGCGAGGAGGAGTCGGAATACACCGCCAAGTGGAAAGCCGAAAAAGATCTCATCAACCGCATCCAGCAGAACAAGATAGACATCGAGCAACTCAACTTCGAGGCTGACAAGGCGGAGCGCGACGGAGACTACGCCCGCGTAGCCGAAATCCGCTACAGCCAAATACAGCAGAAGGAAAAGGAAATCACCGAAATCCAGGAACAGCTGAAGATGATGCAGGGCGACAAGGCTCTCATCAAGGAAGAAGTAGACTCGGAAGACATCGCCGATGTTGTATCACGCTGGACAGGCATTCCTGTCAACAAGATGGTACAGAGCGAGAAAGAGAAACTGCTCCACCTTGAGGCTGAGCTTCACAACCGTGTGGTAGGTCAGGACGAGGCAATCGCTGCCATAGCCGATGCAGTGCGCCGCAGCCGTGCCGGGCTCAACGACCCTCGCCGTCCTATCGGTTCGTTCATCTTCCTCGGCACTACAGGTGTCGGCAAGACAGAGCTTGCCAAGGCTCTGGCAGAATACCTGTTTGACGACGAAAACATGATGACACGTATCGACATGAGCGAGTATCAGGAGAAACACGCTGTGAGCCGACTCGTCGGAGCGCCTCCCGGATACGTCGGTTATGACGAGGGTGGTCAGCTGACCGAGGCAGTGCGCCGCAAGCCCTACTCCGTAGTGCTGTTTGACGAAATCGAGAAGGCACATCCCGACGTTTTCAACATCCTGTTGCAAGTGCTTGACGACGGCCGTCTGACCGACAACAAGGGTCGTCTGGTCAACTTCAAGAACACCATCATTATAATGACCTCCAACATGGGGTCAAACGTAATCCGCGAAAACCTCGCCGGACTCACGCCCGAAAACCGTGATGAGAAGATTGAAAGCACCAAGGAGCAGGTACTGGAGATGCTCAAGCAGACCATACGACCGGAGTTCCTCAATCGTATTGACGAAATCATCATGTTCACCCCGCTCAACGAGGCTGAGATTGAAGAAATCGTCGGGTTACAGATCCAGAGCATCAAGAAGATGCTTGCCAACAACGGCGTGACCCTCAAAGTCACCCCCGAAGCCGTCAAGCTCCTCGCCCGCGAAGGCTACGATCCCGAATTCGGTGCCCGTCCCGTCAAGCGAGTAATCCACCGTCAGGTCCTCAACCGCCTCTCCAAGGACATCCTCGCCCAGAAAGTCGACAAAGACAAACCCATAGTCATCGACGTAGACACCGACGACAACCTCGTCTTCACCAACTGATTCAATCCCATCCCCCATGAAAAGAAGTGGCGGCTCCATACGAGCCGCCACTTCTTTTCATATCCCGGTATTTGCAATATATAAATGAAAAATATGTACCTTGCAAATATTAAAATAAATTTTCATCAAAAAAAAGGCAAAAATCACCGTCCAAGACACCGAAATAACAGTTGTGAAATATAACGAAGAAGATTATATCAGTCTCACTGATATGGCTCGCAGCCAAATGCAAGAGCATATAATCTTTCGATGGCTTAGCCTTAAAAGCACAATTGAATATCTCGGAGAATGGGAAATGCTCTATAATCCCGATTTTAATTGTACCGAATTCGGTACAATTAAAAATGCTGCTGGAAGCAACAATTTTGTGCTGTCTGTCAAAGCTTGGATAGAACGAACTAATGCCATTAGCATCCGTTCAAAGCCTGGCAGATACGGAGGAACATATGCACATCGTGATATAGCTTATCATTTCGGGATGTGGATAAGTCCTAAATTTCAATTACTACTTGTCAAAGAGTATCAGCGGCTGAAGACGGAGGAACAAAAGATGCTGGGATGGTCGGCAAAACGCGAACTTTCCAAAATCAACTACCGCATACACACCGATGCCATCAAGCAGAATCTTATCCCAGCTGAAGTTACTCCAACACAAGCAAGCATCATTTACGCTAATGAAGCCGATGTGCTCAACGTAGCAATGTTCGGTATGACGGCAAAGCAGTGGCGCGAAGAGCATCCCGACCTGAAAGGCAATATCCGCGACTATGCCTCAATCAACGAATTAATATGCCTGTCAAACATGGAAAACCTCAACGCCGTATTCATTGAGCAAGGCATCACACAAAGCGAACGGCTCATCAAACTTAACCAAATCGCCATCCATCAGATGAGCATCCTGGAAAGCAAAGACAATGACAGGAAACTACTTAAATAAACGGAAGTTCACTCTTTCTGTTTCTTGGTGGCGTACACGGTGAGATACAGACCCACGGCGGTAGATGAAAGTATCATCGGCAGGTTGGTATTGTCATAGACAATCGCCTGTATCAACCAATACAAACCGCATAGAACCGATATTATCCCGGCAACAAAGCAAATTGATTTGCCCGTTACAACAATGCGGCTGTTTTTCCTGATTTCCATAATTGCTGTTTTGATTCATTCATTGTAGGGACATGCCGTGGCATGTCCGCCTCTCAGACGATGCATATATCACCTTTGCTGCGTGCGGACATGCCACGGCATATCCCTACAATCTGATGGTCAGTCGGTGGTGTTGTAGAGGTGGGTGAGGATGTAGATGTCGGGCTGAGAGAGGGCGACGTGGCGGCGCGACATGACTATGCGGGCGGTGTCAATTAGGTCATCAAGGTTACACTTGGTCATCTTTATCGGAGAGCCGAAACTGAACGAGGGGATGTAGGTCCGTGGGAAGCCTGCGCCGAAGAAGTTGACGCCTACGCCTACGGTAGTGGCTGTGTTGAGCGAAGTATTTATGGCAAGCTTGGAGTAGTCACCCATGATTAGGCCGCAGAACTGCTCGTCGGTCTTGACAAACCCGTTTTTCTGATAGCTCCACACCTTGATTTTGGCATAGTTGTTCTTGAGATTTGACGATGTGGCGGCAGCCCCGATATTGCACCACTCCCCTACCACGGCGTTGAGAAGCACCCCGTCGTGAGCCTTATTGGTATAACCCTGGATGACCGCATTAGCCAGTTCGCCGGCTACACGACACTGCGGGCCTACGGTAGTGTCCTCATAGATCATCGTGTTCATCTTGACCTTGGAGTCAGCCATTATGGCTATAGGTCCACGCAGACGTGAGCCCTCCATGATTTCAACGCCCTTGCCTATATATATAGGTCCATGCTTGACATTAAACGATGCACACTCTATCTCGCACCCCTCCTCTATGAAGAGATGCGAGCGGTCGCCTATGACCACGTTAGTGTCACTGAGCTGAGCACTCGTTGCACCATCGGTCAATATGCGGAAATCATTGCGTATCTCATCACCATTGAGTTTGAATATGTCAATGACCGTAGATATTGACTTCACATCGATAGGTGCAGTCTGTTTCGGGCCTTTCTTGAAATCGTCCAGTGACCCACGGAACGCAATCACCGAATCATCCTTGGCATCGGTCAAAGCCTGTCCCTCTTCAAGCATCGGAATCATCGCCACCAGACGAGGATCCGGAAAAACATCGCCGGCAACAAACAGATTCTTGCTGTCTGACGGATTGCTGATACCATACTTTACAGCAAGGTAATCCTGAGTCAGCCAGCTGTAGGCACCGTGGAGCATACGCTCCCACTTCTGGCGCATGGTGAGCGCACCGACACGTATATCGCCTACGGGGCGTGTGAATGTCAACGGAAGCAGCCCTGTACGAGCCGGTTCACGGTCAAATAGAATGACGTTTTCCATGAATCAACATTTTAAAGGTTTATAAATCAATGCGTTTAGTCTTCATCTTCATCGTCCACCGTCTTAGGCAGAGTCATATGCAGAAGCAGAAAACCAAGTATACCTGCAAGGAACGACCCTACAACGATACCGATTTTGGCATGGTTTAGCAGATCAACACTAGCGGCATCAGCCCCAGGGAAACTCAGATTGGCAATAAAGAGACTGACGGTAAAACCGATACCTCCAAGTACTGCCACAGAAGCCATCATCTTCCAATTGGAACGCGAAGGCATCGGAGCCCATCCAAGTTTGACCGTAAGCCATGAGAAAGCGAAAATGCCGAGGAATTTGCCCAGCACAAGTCCGCATATGATGGCAAGCGATATACCCTCAATGATGGTGACAGGAGCAATATTGAGAAGGAATATACCGGCATTGGCAAATGCGAACACAGGTATGATTATATATGTCACCACAGGGTGCAGAGAGTCCTCAAGATCCTGAAGCGGCGAGATCACCTTGTCCGAAGCATGCTCCACCTGCTTGAGCCACGCCATTTGCTCATGGTTGAGGATGGTCTTCTGAGTGAGCTGCTCATCAGCCTCATCCCTGAAGTTGGAGATGGCATTACGGATCATCTGTATATATTTCTTAGGTTCAAATACCGGAGTGGCAGGCACACAGAATGCCACAAGGACACCGGCAATAGTAGGATGTATGCCCGAGTTTAGGAAGAGGAACCATACCACGCCACCTATGCCTATGTAGAAAATTTTGCTCTGGATATGCATCTTAGAGCCTAAAAGCAACAGCACAAGCAGTCCGACCGCATAGAGCAGCAACATCGCATCAATGTGCCCGCTGTAGAACACCGCGATTACTATGATGCCACCTATATCATCCACCACAGCAAGGGTGGTCAGGAATATCTTGAGTGAAAGCGGCACTCGTTTTCCAAGCATGGCAAGCACACCCAGCGAAAACGCGATGTCCGTAGCCATCGGGATAGCCGCGCCGCCAGAATAGGGAGTCCCGTGGGCAAACAGGAAGAAGATAGCCACCGGGGCTATCATGCCGCCTATCGCACCCATGATAGGCAGAAATGCCTGGCGAAACGATGAAAGCTCGCCCACAAGCACCTCTCGCTTGATTTCAAGTCCTATAGAGAAGAAAAACACAGCCATGAGCGCATCGTTGATAAAAGCAAGCATGCTCATGGGCTGTCCGTGGTGGCTGAAAAGATTGAAGTCGCCTACCTGCAGACGCACTTCCTGTGTCCAGAATTCGTTGTAATATTCATTTATGCCAGGAATATTTGCTACAATCAAGGCAAGACCTGTGGCAAAAAGCAGCACATTACCGGCTGTAGCATGACGACGCAACGCCTGACGTGTAGAGTAGAGCACCTTGTGTGTCAGGGTCGCCGAAGCATCGCGCAATAAGTTTGAATTAAGAGTCATCTGTGTGATTTTGGTTGATAATCAGGATAATTCATATCTCAGGTTATCACAATCCCGAGACATAGTCAAGTTTTGTATTACGGACGGCAATTGCCATCAATTTGGTTATACTTCGTAAATTTATGACAAAGGTACTAAAAAAGCATGATGTTTTTTGCGTATCTTTGTGGAAACCTTTACCCAAGGGTTATAATGATACCTGAAAACGGAGCATGAACGAAGAAACATTAAACCAATTATATCTTAAAGATACAGCTTTTCAGGACCTGATGCAGCGGCGCATATTCAATGTGCTGCTGATAGCGTCGCCATATGATGCTTTCATGATGGAAGATGACGGCAGAGTCGAGGAGCAGCTGTTTTTCGAATACGTCTCGCTCAACCTGTCAAGTCCTCCGCGTGTCACAAAAGCCCGCTCCAACGCGGAAGCCATGGAGAAACTCTCCCAGAACAAATTCGACATGGTAATCACGATGCCGGGCGTTGACATATCCGAGACATTCACCGGCGCACGAGCCATCAAAGCACTCTATCCCGAGCTCCCCATCGTGGTGCTTACCCCGTTCAGCAAAGAAGTATCGCGCCGTCTCGCCAACGAAGATCTCAGCTGCGTGGACTATGTGTTTTCATGGCTCGGCAATGTAGATCTTCTCCTCGCCATCATCAAGCTGATGGAGGATAAAGCCAATGCCGAAAACGATGTCAATAATGTCGGTGTGCAGATGATAATGCTCGTCGAGGACTCCGTGAGATTCTATTCGTCAGCTCTGCCACACCTATATAAATTCCTGTTCAAGCAGTCACGCCTCTTTGCCACCGAAGCGCTCAACGAGCATGAGCAGATGCTTCGCATGCGCGGCAGACCCAAAGTGATGCTGGCACGTAACTATGAAGAGGCAGTAGCTCTCTATGACAAGTATGGTCACAACATGCTCGGAGTCATCAGCGACATATCCTTCATGCGCGACGGCACCAAGGATACTCAAGCCGGACTCAGGCTGACAGAGTACCTTAAGGAGCGCGACCCGATGCTCCCCGTCATACTTGAGTCAAGCGACAGCGAGAACAAGGACATCGTAGAGAATCTCGGGCATCAGTTCATTGACAAAAACAGCAAGAAATTCCCGGTAGACCTCGGCGATGCCATCATGACAACGTTCGGTTTCGGTGATTTCATACTCCGCAACCCCTCTACAGGCGAGGAGATTATGCGCATCACATCACTTAAAGATATGCAGTACAATATCTTTAAGATACCCGATGAAACGCTATTTTACCACTCCCGCCACAATGACATATCCCGCTGGCTCTACAGCCGCGCCCTCTTCCCCATAGCCGACATTATCAAAGAACACCGTTTCCAGGACCTCAGCGAAGCCCCGGCTGTCAAACAGCTATTTTTTGACCTCATCGTCAAATACCGCAAGATGAAAAACCGCGGCGTAGTGGCTGTGTTCAAAAAAGGACGGTTTGACAAATACAGCAATTTCGCCCGTATCGGACAAGGCTCTCTCGGAGGCAAAGGACGCGGTCTGGCATTCATCGACTCGATAATAAAGCGTAATCCGGTCTGCGACGATTTCGACGGCATAACCATCAGCATCCCGCGCACGGTCGTGCTCTGCACCGATGTGTTTGACGAGTTCATGACGAGCAACAACCTCTACCCTCTCGCACTGAGCGATGCACCCGATGCCGAGATACTGCACCACTTCCTGCAGGCGCGTCTGCCCGAGTACCTTATTGAGGACTTCTTCGCCCTGTTTGAAGTGATTGACAAGCCCCTTGCCATCCGCAGCTCCAGTCTGCTTGAAGACTCTCATTATCAGCCGTTTGCTGGAATATACTCCACCTACATGATACCCCATGTGCATGACAAGTACGAGATGCTGCGTCTGCTCAGCTGCGCCATCAAGGGAGTATACGCCTCGGTATATTTCGCCGACAGCAAGGCTTACATGACAGCCACGAGCAATGTCATCGACCAGGAGAAGATGGCTGTGATCATACAGGAGGTCATCGGAAAGGATGTCGACGGCATGTATTTCCCTTCATTCTCAGGTGTCGGACGGTCGCTCAACTACTATCCCATCAACGACGAAAAGCCCGAGGACGGCGTAGCGGAGATAGCCGTAGGTTTGGGCAAATATATCGTGGACGGAGGTGCTGGACTGAGATTTTCGCCGCTTCACCCCGAGAAGGTACTCCAGACATCAGAGCTTGACCTCGCTCTCCGCGATACCCAACGCCGCATGAACGCCCTTGACATGACTAACGTGGACACTGACTTCAATGTGGACGACGGTTTCAACCTCCTCAACCTAAAAGTACAGGACATAGCCGAAAAAGGCGCACTGAAATACCTCGTCTCCACATATGACCACAACAACGCCATGCTGCGTGACACCGATGCCGGCACTGGCCGCAAGGTGGTTACATTCAACAACGTTTTGAAACACGGTGTATTCCCCCTTGCCAAAGCCGTCGACTTCATGCTCACCAAAGGCAGCCAGGAGATGGCACGCCCGGTCGAAATAGAGTTTGCCGGAATAGTGGAGCCTGACGCATCTACCAAGGAGCGTCACAAAGGACAACTGTTTTGGCTACAGATACGCCCTATAGTCGACCGCAAAGAGCTTGTAGATGACTCCATGATGGCAGCCAAGGATGAAGATGTGCTGCTGCGCAGCCATACCGCTCTCGGACATGGCAACGTCGAGGGAGTCCGTACGGTAGTCTACATACGTCCCGAACAGTTCTCATCAAGCCGCAATGACTTCATAGCCCGTGAAGTCGCCAAAATCAATCAGGAAATGGTAGAGCGTGGCGAAGGCTATATACTCATAGGTCCAGGGCGCTGGGGGTCAAGTGACACAGCACTCGGCATACCTGTAAAATGGCCACATATAGCCGGAGCGAAACTGATAGTAGAGTCATCGCTGCCCGGCTACCGCATAGAACCGAGTCAAGGCACACATTTCTTCCAGAACCTCACATCATTCGGAGTAGGATATTTTACTATAGACACACGCCGAGAGACTGGTTTTGTAGACTATGACCTGCTCAATTCGATGCCAGCCGCCTATGAGAGCGACAATATACGCATCGTCAGATTCGACTCCGCACTTCCCATAGGCATCAACGGCATGAAAGGCGAAGGCGTGGTGCTTAAACCTGTCACAAATCATTAAAACAGAAAGAAACTCATGGCACTGATATACTTTGTGAAGCGCGCTCTCGGATTTGACAACACCGATGACGAGACTGAAGATGAAATTGACAACCCGTTTATCAAGGCTACCAAGACATCAGATGAAACAGCCGAACGTGCACTACTCCCGACACAGGCATCCACTTCTGCGATGAAGGCTGACGATGATGACCGGTCTGAATCCGAGATGCCTCTTGTGGACGCTTCCCTCCCGGGATGTATATTTGACTCGGTCATCAGACTGTTTAACCGTACGATGCCGGATTTTGTCAAAGAATGCCTCGACACCGACAGCCAGAGGCAATATCTCTACCACGCCATAGAAAGCGATGTGCGCCGTCAGATGATACGCGTCGTGGAAGAAGTCAAGCTCCATGCCGTCAAATCATCCGATTCTTCTAAGGAGACTTTGCCCGATACTATTGCAACTGACAACTACAAACGGCAACTCCGCACGTCATACAACAACTTCCGCCGCGAAAAAGAAGCCTTGGAGCGACGCATCATAGAGCTTGAGAACTCTCTGCATGCTGCCAATGACGAAAACTCACGTCTGCAAAACGAAATAACCATGCTCAACCGACGCATACGCCGTTCGAAGAGCAAGTCTCCTATAGACGATGACTTGCAGCCATCATTATTCTGATATACACGTAAATACCGCAGTCAGGCAATATACTGATTCATTGTTACTCTTAATTTTGCCTGCTGAATATTGAACAATCATATCATCAAATACATTTAAGCATCAAAGCGGCGTGACTGCCGTCTCAAAAGGTTATATTAATATGAAGCTAAATTCCCGCCATAGGCTATACGCTCTGATAGCCGGCTCACTGATATGTGCCGCCTCTGTCTCCGAGGTATCCGCTATTGATCTGTCTGATTGCGTATATCCTGGCAATCTGCCTACCTATTCAGCTCCTGACATACAGTTTCTCCCTGATGGTGAATCATATGCCATGCTTAGTGCCGACGGCAAACGCATCATCAAATATGACTGCAAGACAGCCTCTGAAACAGGTGTCATATTGGATATCGACAATACCCGCGAAAACACCATCGGACGCATCGAAGCCTACACCATCAGTCCTGACGGCTCAAAGGTACTTGTCAAAACCGACAGCCGCCCCATCTACCGCCGCAGCTCGTCAGGAAAATATTTCTTCTATGAAATCAGAAGCCGCCTTCTGAAAAAACTGTCAGACAATCATGAGCGTCAGCAGTCACCCGTCTTTTCACCTGACGGACGCATGGTGGCTTTTGTCGATTCCAATAATATATACATCAAAAAACTTGATTATGGCACGGAGGTAGCCGTAACCACTGACGGACTTAAAAACAGCATCATCAACGGCGTCCCCGACTGGACTTACGAAGAAGAGTTCGGCGAAACATGCTCGATGGTATGGACGGCTGACAACTCAACCCTCTGCTACCTTAAGTACAATGAAACAGATGTGCCGCTATACAATCTGCCCATATACGAAGGTGCATGCTCTCCGCGCAAGGAGTACAGCCTCTATCCCGGTACACTCAGTTACAAGTATCCCGTTGCAGGTCAGCCTAACTCGCGTCTGACTCTGCATAGTTATGACATCGAGACACGCAAGAACAAGTCCATAGCCCTCGGCAACGGCTCATACGAATATATTCCGCGCATCTATTCAACCCCTGAGGCTGATAAGATTCTCGCTGTGACCCTCAACCGTGACCAGAATCGCATGGAAATCTATTCCGTCAATCCCAAGTCGACTCTCAGCAGTTCAATTTACGTAGACCAGACACAAAATGCCTGGATAGAGCCTGATGCCTACGAAGCACTACGCATAATGCCTCAGTCGTTTATCTTGAGTTCGTCACGCTCAGGCTACCGGCATTATTACGAATACAGCTACTCAGGAGCACTGATCAAGCAGATTACATCGGGAGACTACGATGTCACAGCCCTGCTGGGATATGATTCTGACAGTCAGACATACTACATGCAGTCATGCCGTAACGGTGCAGTCAACCGCACCCTCAGCTCCATAGACCGCAAAGGTCAGATCAAGGACATATCTCCGGCACAAGGCTATGCTTCCGCCATATTCTCTCCCGGAGCGAAATACTATATGGAGAGCTACAGCAGCCTGTCACAAGCCCCGTCATACGTACTCAAATCATCAAAAGGCAAGGAAATCAAGGTATTCGGCGATAACGCATCATACGCGCAGAGATACTCATCGCTTCCACGTCAGGAGATCGCCACCATCGATGTCAACGGCATCACACTCAATGCCCTCATAGTCCGACCGTCAGATATGGTTTCTGGCAAGAAATACCCCCTGATTATCAACCAGTACAGCGGACCTGGCTCTCAGGAAGTCCTTGACCGCTGGACTGCAGACTGGACCCGCTACTTCGCATCACGAGGATACGTCATAGCCACAATAGACCCCCGTGGCACCGGAGGACGCGGCAGAGCATTCATGGATGCCGTGTACTGCAAACTCGGCATCACAGAAGCCTCAGACCTGATCGCAGCCGCAAAATCACTGTCAACTACAGACTATGTAGATGCCGACCGCATAGGCATTTACGGATGGAGCTATGGCGGTTATGAAGCACTCATGTGCGCCACCGCCCCGCAGTCACCCTTCAAAGTCACTGTAGCCGTGGCACCGGTCACTGACTGGAGATACTATGACACGGCATATACCGAACGATATATGCGTACTCCCCAGCAAAACGAGACCGGCTACGACACATCAGCGCCTCTCAACCGCATAGACAATCTAAATGGTAATCTGCTCATGATGTGGGGCACTCTTGATGACAATGTACACCCTGCCAACAGTCTGGAGTTCATATCCCGCATGCAGATGCGTGGGAAGTATCCTCAGATACTGATTTTCCCTAATCAGAACCATTCTATCAACGGCTGCGAACTGCGGGAAGTCGTATATAGCTGCATGCTTGATTTCTTTGACTCCAACATGTAATCCACTTATTAAAGCCTGCACTACCACCAACCTGTCATGATAGAGATAAGCAAGAGAAAACGCAACTTGGACATGGGCATAATCACCCTGTGGCTTCATTGGGCACTCGCTACATGTGCCCTTGCGCTGCCCATACTTCTGGGGTATTTTATGCCATTGAAATGGTTGCCGATGGTTATTTTTATGGAGGTAATCGGTCTGTATTACTACATACGATCATCAGCAGAAGCAGCCCCGAGATGTTATCTGATCATGAACATCTGTGCCCGCGCCCTCATATGCTCCGGGGTAATCATGCTTATAATCAATATAGCATTCTCAACCGGAGCCATACATGCTCTCTATGAGGCAGACACCCTTAATCGTGAGATTCCATTTATTCCCACGCTCATCATCTCCCCCGCGGCTTGTTTCTTTGCGACAATCGCCTCCCTCAGAAAATCCAGGCAGTCATTTTGTCAGAATTGCATAATACGATACGGCAGCGCAGCCGAACGCGGATTCATCGGTGCGATATACAAGCAGGAAGGAAACCGCCAGTCAGAATTGCTGGCGTGGCTGACAGGACTGATAACCCTGTTTGATTGGGGTTACTACCTGACATGCTATATTAATGTGAATTTTAACCGCCCGGATACCTTTTTCCTTGTTGTCATTCCCGTCGGTTTCTACGTCCTGACCCTTATTTACACAGCACTCCGCTATTCCGGACTTCTTGCCTACTACAGCAAAGAGGCAATCGGAGCTGCTCGTGCCCGAGGGTCTATCACCCAGCTTCGTTTTCTGGTCGTATATGACAATTCCATATTTCTTGGTCCTGATGACCCTGAACAGTCATCACCACGCCTTGACACTCCATATACGCTGACCATACACTACTGCAAGGATATACCCATCGAGTTAGTCAAAGACTATTTCTGCAACCTCGCACAAGCCCAGGATGCAACCCTCAAGTACATATATACCTCCGAGTCAGGCAACCTTGACGGCACAATCCGGCACTACATCGCCACAATAGCCAACAAAGACGATATCGACTATTCCCTCCACCCCGACGGGGAGTGGTACACTTTTTACCAGCTCAAGCAGATGATCAACGCACGCAAACTTGCTCCGCTGCTCAGAGCCGAGATAGTCAGGATATACACTACCGTCATGACATGGAAAACATATGACGAAAAAGGAAGACGACTATACAAAATCAAAAATTACCGCCCTACTTTCCACTTACAGCAGCTCCCTGACTGGAATGTGGATTTCAATGACAACCGCTGGCTGTTCATAGCTGCCAACAATGAAGATGTGCGCTTCTTTAAGCTCAGAAGGTTGGTAAAACGGATCTTATTCGGGCGAAAAATCTGATTAATACTGACCAAAATGGCATCAGACAACATCCTGCAACTCCTTGTTGTCACCGGACCTACCGCATCGGGCAAGACATACCGTGCCGTGAGTCTTGCAAAGCAGCTTGACGGCGAAATCATAAGCGCCGATTCACGCCAGATATACCGCAACATGGATATAGGCACAGGTAAGGATCTGCATGAATACGGCTCCGTCCCCTATCATATGATTGACATATGCCCTGCCGGTTATAAGTATAATCTGTACGAGTATCTTCGGGATGCAGACAAAGCCATTGCCACTGTCAAGGGCAACGGACACCTGCCTATAATTTGCGGGGGCACAGGACTTTATATCGAAAGTATTCTCAAAGGTATAAGATTGCCGGAAGTGCCTGAAAACAGGGGTCTTCGGGATGCCTTGGCTGGCAAATCTCTTGAAGAACTGACCGCACAATTGTCACAGATGAAGACATTGCATAATGTGACCGATGTCGACACATGCCAGAGGGCGATACGCGCCATAGAGATTGCGACTTATTACCAGCAACATCCCCAGCAGGCTATACTCACCGTCCCCCATCCGATAAACAATGCGCTGATAGTGGGTGTCGACATTGACCGTGACAACCGCCGCCGCAGGATTTCCGACCGACTTGACGCACGTCTCAGAGAGGGCATGATTGATGAAGTGGACTCTCTGCTTAAAAGCGGCATACCAGCCGATGACCTTATCTATTACGGACTTGAATACAAATTCCTGACACTGTATCTGACCGGCAAACTCACATATCAGGAGATGTATTCAGGGCTGGAAACAGCCATACACCAGTTTGCGAAGCGGCAGATGACATGGTTCAGAGGCATGGAACGGCGTGGATTCCATATCCACTGGCTCCCTTATTACATGCCTGACAGCGACTTTAACGAAGCAGTCCAGACCCTTATAGATAAATTCCACACCAACTAAAATGGCATTTCACAATGAAGTAGGCAGATGGGGCGAACAGGCGGCATGCGATTATCTCGTCACACAAGGATACGCTCTTATGGAGCGCAACTGCAAGATCCATCGCATAGAGATAGACATAATCGCATGTAAAGCAGATACGATATGCTTCATCGAGGTCAAGACTCGCAGCTCTGATGAGATAGACCCTGTCTATGCCATTGATGACCGCAAGATGAAGCGTATGTGCAGAGCAGCAAATGATTATCTCAACGCCCACGACCTGCATCTCAACCCTCAGATTGACATAATCACCGTCATCGGTAATCCTGTGTCAGGTGTCCTGCGCATCGAGCACTATCCCGATTGTTACCTGCCGACACCTGTGACTGCTAAGATTGGTTAATTAACTCCATTACAAGCAGAAAATAACATATCTTTGTACTCCAAACCACATAAACAGCCTATTACAAGATGCTAAATAACGGTCGAAGTTCATTCCTGAGCAACATACCCCCTGTAACCAAAAATCTCCTGATCATCAATTTCATCATCTGGCTGGCGATGCTCATTGTGCCGTCAAAACTTGGATTTGATGCCATCGCATATGGAGGGTTACATTACTTTTCAGCCCCGGACTTCAATCCCGTGCAGTTGCTGACCTACATGTTCATGCACAGTACGGACACGTTTGCCCATCTGTTTTTCAACATGTTCACCCTGTGGATGTTCGGCATCACCCTCGAGCGTGTGCTTGGATCTCAGAGATATCTGTTTTTCTACATAACAGTGGGCATCGGAGCGGGACTGTTTCAGGAACTCGTATGGGGGCTGACATGGGAAGGTCCGTTTTTTGACTGGGTCAGCAGCTCCACCGGCTATCCGGTAGAGGCAGTCAAGTCAGCTTATGCCGCCGGAGAGCTGTCGCAATGGCAGAGTTTCTATCTTAACCACATGGTCACTATAGGCGCATCAGGTGCCATCTACGGCATCCTCCTCGCCTTCGGCATGCTGTTCCCCAACCGTCCGCTATTCCTGATGTTCATCCCTGTGCCTATCAAAGCCAAATATATGGTGATAGGATACGGTGTCATAGAGATACTGCTCGGAGTCGGTGGCAATGACGGCATAGCACACTTCGCCCACCTCGGAGGCATGATTTTCGGATTCCTTATGATATACTACTGGAAAAAGAAGGGCATTGTACATGGCGACTTTTTCTAAGAAACGCATCCAGAAGGTATCGGTAGTACTCAATATCATCGCAGCTGCATGCTCAATGCTTATAGGCATACCATGGCTTATACGGCATAACCGCGATGACCATCCTCTGCATCCGAAATCAATCCCTGGCAAAAATACGGCATTGCTACGACACGCTCTCACCAAGTTACAGAATTCCGGCTATTCAAGCCTGACTGCTGACGAGAGAGAGCTGATAGCCGACAGCATGAAAAGCAACAAGTAACCAACACTGCCCCTGTGGACTTACGCCCTCACATAAAACCGTTTCTCATATCCTCCGTCAAGGACATATGGCCTGACTCGACAGGGCAGAGATGTCTTGTGGTTATGACTGCCATATTCTGCTTGCTGACCATCTTTGCAGCCTATGCAGGATATATCGCTCCCGCCCATACATTCTTCGGTACAGTGGCACCTCTGGCAGTCATGGCATTCCCTTCATTATTATACTTGCTGTTTGCCGTCCTGATAATATGTATCATATTCTGGATCAGAGGTGCCCGCATGCTGTTTGTGACACTGCTGCTGATAATCCCATCAGCCATCAAGCTCGTGCCGCTTCACGTCACTCCATACCTGGTGGATCGCTCCAAGGGCGAAAAGACTTTCTCGTTGCTGACCTACAACGTAATGAGCTTTTTTGACTTCGAGGGTCCATTTAAAGAAGGTGTCCCCAATCGCACCGTCCAGTATATACTTGACTCGAATCCTGACATCGTATGCCTACAGGAAACCCTGCGTGCCGCCTATATCAACACCCTCAACATCACCATGAGCCAACGCAATCTCAGGGATTTGAGATACCCCTATCAGATGCACTGGCATGACGGAGGCATCGCGATGTATTCCAAATACCCAATCAAAGAAATATATATAGGTGACCGCCCCGATATGCCCTATCCCCACTACAAGGCTGCCAGGGTATATCTCTACGATGACTCCATTACCATCATCAATTGCCATCTGCAATCCATAGGGCTTGATGTGTCTGACCGCAATATCTACCATGAAGTCACTGACGGAGATATCGACTTCAAGACCATAGACACGGCTGGTTCCAAAATACTTGACAAACTGACAGACGCGTTTATCGTAAGGGCAAAACAGGCAGAATTCATCCGCTCGGTATTGGATTCAATACCGGGCAACGTCATAGTATGTGGAGACTTCAATGATGTACCCCTGAGTTTCGCTTCACGTCAGGTGCAGGGCGATGACATGCACGATGCTTTTGCGACCACATCGCTCGGTCCGCGCATCACCTTTCATGACAACAGATTTTATTTCCGTATAGATCATGTATTCTATCGCGGCAACATCGGAGCCTACCGCAGCACGTCACCTAATATCCCCAGCTCTGACCATTATCCTCTGCTTGTGAGATTTAAAATGAAATCCAGCAAATAGCAGCCATTAAAGCCACGCGCCCCTATGACACCACGCCACGCCAATAGAAGCAAAACGATCATCTCCTCCTGGCTACGACTTGCCATATGGATTGTTATGGGCATGTTGTGCCTCCTGACTATCTACAGTGCATATGGGGGATATATACAGCCGTCCCTATCCTTTGCAGGAAAGACCGCTCCGCTCGCCGTCATGGCATTTCCCGCACTGGTCATAATAGTCGTAGTGCTTGGCGTGATACTCGGTCTGTGCAGGTCAAAATCAGCATACATTGCCGTAGCCACACTGTGTATCTGTGCACCATCTGTATGGAACATTTGCCCTATTAATCTGATCAAAGATCCGGTGCTCGAACAGCATGAGTATAAAGCGTTCAAACTGTTGACATTCAATGTCATGAACATGTGGGATTATGAGAAATCCCACAGCCACGATGCCGACAACCGCATACTCAGCTTTATCATCCACACCGATGCTGACATCGTATCGCTTCAAGAAATCATCTATTTTCCTAAAGTCGAGCAAAACAGCAACGTCACGGCACAGATTGACACCATCCATCAGATGTATCCTTATATCGGCAAAGCTACCGATGGAGCTCTGATGGTACTGTCGAAATATCCCATCAAACGTATCAATATACCCAAACCATTTGTCAACAAGTATCTGCCTTATGCCGCCTATTCCATAGATTTGCCACAAGGTCCGATTACTCTGTTTGATTGCCATATGGAAAGCATCGGCTTGACCGACTCCGACAAAGCCAGCTATCAGGACATCACACGTGGCAAAGCCGGCAAAGCTGATATCAAGGACATGAAAAACAGCGCGCTACACAAGCTAAACGAAGCCTATCGTTCACGCTCTATACAAGTCAACCAACTCAGAGAGGTTGCCGACAGCATAGGCGGCAATATCATCATCGCCGGAGACTTCAACGATGTGCCCCTATCCTACTCCATACGCTGCCTGAAAGAGGCAGGTTTCAAAGAAGTATATCCCTCTCTCGCCCTGGGTCCAGGTTTCACCTACCACGCTGACCGCCTTTACTTCCGCATAGATCATATGCTCTATCGCGGGACTCTTAAACCTCTGAGTCTCGAGATTCCTAAAGTCAATCTGAGTGACCATTATCCCATGATTGCCACTTTTTTGGAGTAAAGAGACGTGGGGATTCCAAAAATTATAGCTAACTTGCAGAATAAATGTAATTTAATATCATCACAATACCAATTTTTCACATATGACTATCAGGAATCTTGCCACATTGACCTTTGCCGCCGCCATAGTAGGCTACGGCTCGACAGGTTGCAGCAAATCCAAGGCTGCCGATGAAAATGACAACCCGTTCTTCGCCCAATGGGACACACCTTACGGCATACCGCCATTTGAGGATATAAAAGTCGAGCATTATAAGCCTGCTTTTGAGGAAGGCATGAAACAGCAGCGTCAGGAAATAGTCGACATCACCAGTAACCCCGACGCTCCGACCTATGACAATACAATCGTCCCCCTTGAATACAGCGGCAAATTCCTTAACCGTGTAGCCCACGTGTTTTTCGCGCTCAACGAGTGCATGAACACCCCCGAAATGCAGGACGCCGCTGCTGAAATCATGCCCATGTACTCGTCATTCAGCGATGAAATAATGATGAACGACAGCCTGTTTCAGCGCATCAACACACTTTATCAGCAGCGTGACAGCCTCAATCTGACAGTAGCCCAGAAAAGAGCACTTGAAGAACACTACAAGAACTTCACCCTCAACGGCGCATTGCTCAATGCTGACCAGAAGAAAGAGCTGTCTGACATAAACACTCAGCTGTCAAACCTCTACCTCAAGTTTAACAAGAACCTCCTCACTGCCACCAATGCCTTCACCATCACTGTAGATGATGAGTCAAGACTCTCGGGCCTTCCTGACAATGTCAAGGCGACAGCCAAAGAGGAGGCTGAGAAGCGGGGCATGAAAGACAAGTGGGTATTCACACTGCATGCACCTTCCCGACTGCCGGTGCTGCAATTTGCTGATGACCGCGACCTGCGTAAGCAGATGTGGGAAGGATACACCTCATTGGCATCTCAGGGCGAAAACGACAACAACCCCGTCATCAAGGATATCGTCACACTGCGCACCAAGAAAGCACAACTTCTCGGTTTCCCCGACTACGCTTCGCTCGCCACAGCCCCCTACATGGCAAAGACACCTGCCGCAGCAAAAGAATTGCTGATGCAGATATGGAAGCCTGCCGTAGCCAAAGTAAAACGCGAGGTAGCAGACATGCAGAAGATAGCCGATGAAGAGAACAAGGGTATCAAGATCGAACCCTGGGACTATTACTACTATGCTGAAAAAGACCGTGTGCGCAAGTACGGTCTTGACGAGAATGTCATCAAGGAATATTTTGCAGTAGACAGCGTACGCAAAGGCATCTTCACGATGGCTAACAAGCTCTATGGCATCACATTCACACCTATGGATTCTGCTCCAAAATACCATCCGGAGGTTAATGTATATGAAGTCAAGGATGCCGACGGCAAGCATCTCGCCGTGTTCATGACTGACTACTTCCCCCGCGACACCAAGCGTCAGGGAGCATGGATGGATGCCCTTGAACCGGGCGAAGTGACCCCCGATGGCAAGGAGACCCGTCCTGTCATCTACAATGTCGGCAACCTGTCACGTCCTACTGCTGATGCCCCGGCATTGATGACCATCGACAATGTGGAGACCATGTTCCATGAATTCGGACATGCACTCCACGGTATGTTGACACGCGCCACCATCCCCTCTCAGATGGGCACCTCCGTTGACCGTGATTTCGTGGAAATGCCGTCGCAGATCCATGAACACTGGGCGTTTGAACCGGAACTGCTCAAAGAGTATGCACGCCACTACAAGACAGGTGAAGTCATTCCCGATTCTCTGGTGACAAAACTCAAAGCCGCATCACACCATAATCAGGGATTCATCATGACCGAACTTGTCGGAGCCGCTCTGCTTGACCTCTACTGGGGCGAACTCATACCTGACCAGAATACCGACATCAAGGCTTTTGAAACAAAAGTAGCCAATGAAATAGGCATGCCGGCAGAACTGACCTTCCGCTACCGCAGTCCTTATTTCAAGCATATATTCGGTGATGAGGGTTATGCCTCCGGTTACTATACCTACCTGTGGGCAGCTGTTCTCGAATGCGACGGCTACGACCTGTTTAAGGAAGAAGGAGTATTCAATCCCGAAGCAGCCGCCCGCTTCAAGCACATGCTTGAAATGGGAGGCAGCGAAGACCCAATGAAGCTCTACGTGGACTTCCGCGGCCACAAGCCCGATGTCTCTGCCCTGATCAACGCCCGCGGTCTCAACGAATAATCATATAAAATCCATATAACACAATGTCATTACAAACGCGAATTGCCTCACGAATGCTACTATGCACCTCGGCGGCAATATCAGCCCTCACCATCACAGCGGCTGCTGATGATGCCGGGCAAATCAAAGCTTCGCTGCCCGATGGCAGCACTGTCATAGTGACAGCGATAAACCCCAATGTAATCAAAGTATCCAACCTGTCATCGGGAGAGACAGTGCCGCAATCTCGTGCCACTGTAGCCACCGTGACACGCTTTGACGGTTCAATCAATCATGGCGAGTCAACCACCACTCTCACTACCTCCAACGGTGTCAAAGCCATACTCAACACCAAGACCGGAGCTGTCAGCATATCTGCCGGTCCTGGCAGAGGGATAAGTGACACCGGTGAGCGCACACTTGCTGATGGCAAACGCGAACTGATGCTGACCACCGACGGTACAGGTTCATTTTACGGAGGCGGCGAGCGAGGTCACAAAATCAATCTCGCCGGTGACACCCTCACCATGTACAACAAGCAGAACTACGGCTACGTAAAGGGCGAAAGCCGCATCAGCCAGATGAACATAACCATGCCGTTGTTCCTGTCATCAAATGGATACGCACTGCTCTTTGATGACTATGCAGCATCTCAGATCATCCTCGGCAATCCCATCAAATACATCTCAGAAAGCCCTGCGCCCATAAGCTACTATTACATCTATGGCGACGGCACGATGATGGGACTGACGCAGGCAGTCAGCCAGCTGACAGGCCGTCAGGATATGCCTCCGTTCTGGGCTATGGGATACACGACTTCCAAGTACGGCTACAAAACCGAAGCCGAGACACGCGGTGTCATTGACACGCTGAAAATGAACAAATATCCTGTCGACGGCATCGTGCTTGACCTTTATTGGTACGGTAAGGAACAGGACATGGGACGCCTGGCATGGGATGCCGACCAATGGCCCACCCACAAGCAGATGCTTGCCGACCTCAAAGCCAAGGGGGTCAATACAATCATCATCTCCCAGCCCTATGTGCTCCGCAACAGCCGCGGTATCGACAACTACAATATGGGAGTAGAAAAAGGTCTCTTCGTCAAAGATGCCACTGACTCGCTCCGTGGACCACAGGAAGTGCAGATATGGGTAGGAGAAGGCGGCATGTGGGATGTCAGCAATCCCGACACTCGCAAGTGGCTCGCCAACCGTTACAAGGAGCTGACACTCGAAGGCGTAGGCGGCTGGTGGGGAGACCTCGGCGAACCGGAAGTACACCCCGAAACAGGCATCCACCACAACGGACTGACTGCTCGCCAGTACCACAACCAGTATGGCAACGACTGGTCTGAGATCATATATGACCTCTTCAAAGAAGAATTTCCCAACACACGCCTGATGACGATGATGCGCGGCGGTACCACAGGTCTGCAACGCTACAGCGTCTACCCATGGTCCACCGATGTATCCCGCTCATGGGGCGGTCTGCAGCCTCAGGTAACCATCATGCTTGGCTCAGGACTGAGCGGACTTGGCTATATGAGCCACGATGTAGGCGGATTCGCCCTCGATGAAAAAGTACCCTACGACCCTGAACTCTATGTACGCTGGCTTCAGCTCGGCACATTCTCCCCTATCCTCCGTACTCATGCACAAGGCACAGCCGAGCCTTACCGCTATCCTGACCAGCAGCACATCATACTCCCTCTCATCAAGGAGAGATACCGCTGGCTCCCATACAACTACACATTGGCATATGAAAACCACGCATACGGCACTCCGCTTGTTCGTTCTATCGGCTTCTACGAACCAGGCGAAACCAAGTATGACAACATCGACGATGAATATCTCTGGGGTAAGGATGTGCTCATCGCTCCTGTGATGACACAGGGTGCCACATCGCGCTCTGTCACCTTCCCTGCTGGCACATGGGTCGATTATGCAAATCCATCCAAGACATATGCCGGAGGCACCACTGTCACATACAATGCACCTCTGGAAGTATTACCTATGTTCGTGCGTGGAGGCGCTATAATCCCGACAGCCGACTATGACATGGAAAACACCGGTGACTACAAGGATAACGTATATACTCTCAATGTATATCCGGTAGAAGGTTGCAACGGCTCATACACTCTATTTGAAGATGACCGCACATCTACCTCCACGGTCGAAAAAGGCAAGTATGCTCTGTTGACATTCACCGACTCCATGACCAAATCCGATCTGGACATCACACTCAGCAAGGACGCAACTTCACCGTTGACTCCCTCTGAAAAGGACATCAGACTGCTCATCAATAACATTGCTAAAGCACCAAAATCAGTCACCATAGATGGAAAGCGTCTCAACAAACGCGACTACACCTATGACAAACAGACAAAGACACTGACCATAAGCGGCAAATGGAATCCATCAGATGCCCGCACAATCAATGTCCGCCTCTGACCTGACTTCCATAGTCCTATAGCAACACACACTAAACAAACAACGGGCTGCTGCCGACTCTGGCAGCAGCCCGTTGTTACATACTTACACTTAGCAGAGTATGGCAGAATCATAATGGAAAACAGCTGTAGGGTCGCTACTACTGGTCAATCTTTGGTTGGTTATGTAATATGAATCGTAAACGTGTAGGGACATGCCGTGGCATGTCCGCCCATCAGGCGTTGCATTTGCAATTGCTGCTGAAAGCGGACATGCCACGGCACAATGTTACTAACATAAGGATTTGCAAGCAATTCGCGCCCCTTGTGGGCGCATCTCTCTGTTAGCCGAGGGGCTTGCCCCTCGGTAAGGAATGGAGAATGTACGCGCTGCGCTTTGCCGCAGCGCATCAGTCCTATCATGTTGAGCATCACAGCGTTTGATGCGCTGCGGCAAAGCGCAGCACGTGACAGAGGTTGACGTTTACCGAGGGGCAAGCCCCTCGGTTACGAGGAAGATGCGCCCTTTCGGGCGCTAATATGGGAAGAACAAGATTAGCTTAAGTTAGTGACATTGTGCCACGGCATGTCCCTACAAGAGTTACACAGTGTTTAGCATAGTAAATCGAGACAATATCATCTCGTCAGACACACGTCACAAAATATTGATCAGTAGTAGGTCGCGACTCTACTATGCCTAAGGTATGATTATAGATTGATATTTACAGCCCCCTCTTGTCCTGCCACTTCGGCAAGGTGAAGATAAACTCCAGACCACCTGTCGACTGATTCCTGACTGAAATGGCACCACCAAGCACCATTATCACGTTACGCACAATCGGCAGTCCGAGACCCGAACCACCCGCTTTGCGCGACCGACCCGTATCAACCCTGTAGAAACGCTCAAACAGATGCGGCAGACTTTCCTGAGGCACACCGGTGCCATTGTCCGAAAACGAGAAAGTATAGAATTTCGGACTCTCACTCAGCAATTTCAGTGACATCGCCGTGCCACGTGAGTGCATCACGGCATTGCGTATGAGATTGGTCAGTAAAGAGGTCAGCACATTGGTATTTCCCTTTACCTTGCATCCTAACGGGATGTCGTATGTAAACTTCATGTTTCCACCCGAATTTGACTGCTTGTAGTCGCTGTGGAGCTGGAACACCAGATCATGGAAATCCACCTCCGACGAGGGTATCTTCTCCTGTCCTTCCTCCAGGCGGGTCATGGTCGAGACATCGTTAAGCAAACCGCAAAGACGATTGACATTAGCCTGAGCCCTCTCCAAAAATTTTGTTTTCGTCGGTTCGGGCATATCTGGCTCTGACAAGATAGTGTCAAGATAACCCTTTATGATTCCTATAGGAGTCTTAAGTTCGTGATTGATATTATTGGTAAGCTGACTTTTGATACGGGCTTTCTCTTCGACGGCATGGAGCGCGATGTCATGCTCACGGCTTGACTCCGATACGGCTTCAAGACGTGACCGGTACAGACTTACTATCTGACGGGATATGTCACCGAGTTCGTCATGAGGGAAGTCATATAGATGCTCTATCTCATTACCCGAGGCGGCACGGCTCGCAAAATCATGAAGCAACATGATATTCCGCGACAGCATGCGTGTCGCCAGATATACAAGCACCGTGCAGAAAACGCCCAGACACAGGATGAAAATCCACAGCCCGCTCGCCGATGAGATCGCATCCGCTATTGTCACATTATAAGGCATACCAGTGCGCACATACAGCATGCCGTCGCTGCTTTTGGTAGCCTTATAATAAAACAGCTGGTTCTTCTTGTTATTGGCATCTGCATCTGGATCATACCCTAATTCCTGTTCATCCTCTCTTATCTCCGTAATGGGGTCTTCCCCATTGAATTCCTTGGGTATGGGACGCCCTATATAATAAAGGAGATCTCCAGTGGCGTTATAGATGCTGACACGTATCTCGTTAAACATGGTGTTCTCGAAATACTGGTCAAGAAAACCCATCATACGCTCCAGATCCGCTTCACGCTCATAACTGTCAACGATGTAACGGTTGATGATACGAAGTTGCGAATTGATGTTTTCCGTATGATAATTTACCTCCCTGTTGTATTGATACACCAATATCCCGGCCATGAGTAGCCATACCATGGCTACGGTCGGGATAAATATGCGCCACATATATGACAGGCGCCTTTTTCCTGAACGTAATTTCAGTTTCTTGCCAAGCTTATTCGGTCTCTTTGAATCCATAACCGAAGCCCATACGTGTGACGATGCTATTACCGTAGCGGCCTAACTTCTTACGGAGTCGTGCGATGTTGGTATCAATGGCTCTGGTAGTGACAATCACATCGTCAGGCCATATCTTCTTGATGATTTCATCGCGCGAATATATGCGGTTACGATGCTGAAGGAAGAACGTGATCAGTTCAAGCTCGGTTTTGGTCAGATTGAGATCTTCGCCGTCAAGGGTGCATATCTTATCATCAAGATCCACAGTGATGCCTTCAAACGAAACAGTCTTTGCCGGTTGCTGTACCTCCCTTGATTTCTCCTTGGCGATATTCATAGCCATCGACCGACGCAATACGGCACGCACTCGCGCTATGACTTCGGAAATCACAAACGGCTTGGTGATATAGTCATCACCACCGATATTAAGCCCCATCACTGTATCATCCTCCCCGTTAAGAGCCGAGCAGAATATCAGCGGCAGATTGGCAGTCTCGGGATTCTTCCTCACCGCTTTGGCAAAGTCATATCCGCTCAGACGTTCCATCATTATATCCACGAGGCATAGCGAATACTGGCGCAGATCAAGCTCTAAAGCCTCTTCTGCGCTGTATGCGCAATCCACTTCGTAGCCCTCTTTCTCGAGGTTGTATTTCAATATCTCACAGATGGGTTCTTCGTCATCGATGAGCAGTATTTTCACATTCATCTTATGTAAAGATATATTTTGGATGATTATCCGCAACGAATCACTTCACAGGCGTGGGATCCAGAGGCACCTGGCGTCTGAACACCTCCTTGAACGAGATGATGGTCTCGGTGCGCGCCAGACCTAACGGCTGGAAATAGTGGTGGATCAGATAGAGCAAATGGTCATTGTTGTAAGCATAAAGCTTGATGAACAGGTCATACTTTCCTGTGGTGAAGTGGCACTCCACGACCTCGGGAATCTTTTTGAGTTCCTCAACCACCTCGTCAAATTTGCTGGGGTCCTTAAGATACAGACCTACATAAGCACATGTCTCATATCCGAGCGATGAAGGATTAAGCACTGATTCAAAGCCTCTGATGACGCCAGCCGAAATCAGTTTCTGTATGCGCTGATGCACTGCAGCACCGCTGACATTGCTCTCGCGGGCGATTTCAAGAAACGGTTTGCGTGCATTGTCCGAAAGTGTCCGGAGTATGTTACTGTCCAGAGTATCAAAATTGGTTTTAGACATGGCTGTGTTATTTTGCTGGTTAAGTATGATATATAATGCGATAATGTTGTTAAGCATCACAAATATAGTTATAAGTTTAAAATCACGCAAAAAAGAAAAAAGATTTCAAACAAAACATCTAATTTTGGGGTTAAAAATATAACTAAAATGACCGGCATCTATCAACTGATGCCGATTATTTAAGATTATAGGTAACAGATATTACAAATTCATCCCATAGTGCAAGGTGGCAAAAGTCGCAGCATCCAAAATAATTAAAATCTCCGCCTGGGTAATCGGTATAATCATAGGGTTACCCCTCATCATAGCCGTAATGCTATATATTCCTCCGGTGCAAAACTGGGCAGTGGATTTCGCATGCCGTCAGATCGGCAAATCCACCGGCATGACTATTGACATAGGTTACCTGAGGCTCAAATTTCCGCTAAATCTATCAGTTGACGATGTACTCGTCATCGAGAGCAATGGAGACACCATGGCTACTGCCGGCAATGCAGAGATTCGTGTAGCGATGCTGCCGCTGCTCCGTGGCGACATCGCACTTGAAGGCTTCTCGGCGAAATCGGTCTTTTATCAGCTCGGCAACTCCGACAGCATCATGTGGCTCAGAGCCAATATCGACAAAGCTGACATAGACAACGGCAACATGAACTTCAGCCGTGGTTCCATAGATGTCGGAAATGCGCTCATAGATGGTGGCCGTGTCACACTCATAATGAAGGACTCAACGGATGTCACGCCTAAAGACACGGCAGCTATGCAACCCCTGACCATACGTGCCACACAGATCCGTCTCGCCAACATAGACTATCGGATGTGCATGCCGCCGACTATTGACACCCTCTCTGCCCATATCGGAGATGCGACATTGAAATCAGGACTGGTGGATATCGCCAACCGCCGCATCAAAGCCGCAATGCTGTCAGTCAGCGGTGTCAACGCCATGTATCTTACAGCTCCTGCATCATCTAATGACACCATCAGTAGTACACCAACTGATTCAATCCCACTATCAGATGATGAAATGTGGACAATAACCGCCGATTCCGTGCGCCTTCAAGCCGATAATGCACTTTATGCGACCACTGGCTCACATCCCATGCCAGGCCTTGACTTCAATTATCTCCAGGCAAAGGATATTGAAATCGCTGTAGCGGACTTCTATAATAAAGGGACTTCTATACGTGTACCATTGACAACCCTACGCGCCACTGAACGATGCGGGCTTGAACTACGAGCCTCTGGCACATTCGCCATGGACGGTAAGACCATGGAGGCGTCAGATTTCCACATAGCCACCCAACGCTCCGACATCAGACTTGATGCCCGTATGGGCATAGGAGACATGACTTCAGATCCCGATCTGCCACTGGGCGTCAAACTTAAAGGTATATTATCGGCTAATGATGCCTCAATGGCATTCCCGATATACGCACCGATGATAAAGGCTCTGCCCCAGCCACGTGACATAAATATAAGAGTGGATGCTGACGGATCGCCGGCACGCATGAAAGTCAAAGAGGTGAAAATCCAATTGCCTCGTGTGCTCAACCTTGCAGGCAACGGTGAAGTCAAAAACATCACCGACTTTAACCGCATGGGCGGCAGAATCAATTTCGAGGGGGCTGTCACAGATCCTAAAGCCGTGAAGGCAACACTCGCCGCTCTTAAGATGGACTCCACCATAACCATCCCTGCGCTTAAGCTCAAAGGCTCAGCCGACTACAATCCAGGCAATGTCTCAGGCAATCTCAATCTGACCACGGGCTCAGGTAAATTACTTGCTGACGGACGCTGGGTGGCTCGGAAGGAAGCATACAAAGCAGACATAGATCTCACCTCATTTCCTGTGGATGCATTCATGCCCTCCTTGGGCATAGGGGACATATCCGCCACCGTACATCTGGATGGTGCCGGCTACAACCCCATGTCACCAAAAACTTCGCTCGCTGCCGATATCATGGTTGATAAAGTCATATATAACGGCAAGCCGTACACTGATGCCCATCTGAAGGCTGATGCCAAGAATGGAGATATGAACGCATTCCTGCAGTCAGCCAATCCCGACGCGAATCTTGACCTGAGTGCACATGCCCGCATAGATTCGGGCATCATCAAGGGCTCGCTCAACGGAGAGATACATGACCTTGACCTGCATGCTCTCGGTCTGATGTCAACGCCATGCCGCGGCCACATAGATATCGCAGGCAAGGGTCAGTACAATCCACGCGCCGAAAGCATCATAGCGGATGTCAACATCTCCGATTTTGACTGGCTGATGGATACGACACGCTACTACACGCCATCATTGACACTGCATGCATCAGCTGACAAACAGCTGACAACCCTCGATGTGGTGACCGAGGACCTCGTGCTCCGCAGTGCCATAAAGGAGCGGTGGGACAGCATCATGCCGGCAATCGACCGCATCACCAAAGTCATAGACAGCCAGATCAAAGCCAAACGCTCCGACGTGTTGCAACTACAGCGCGCCATACCGCCATTAGACATAGACCTGTCAATGGGATCTGACAACATAGCCGGAAGAGTCCTCGCCCAGAGCGGCATCACATTGGGCAATATGAACATGACCATGCGCAATGATTCGCTACTGCACCTCAACGGTGCGGTCAGCCGCCTCGCCATGGGCACTAATGTCATCGACTCCATAGCCATGCATGTTAACCAGCACAACAAATATCTCGTCTACAACGCAAAGATGAACAACGGACCAGGTCCGTTGGCAGAATGGGCAGATGTGACAGTCAACGGTTTCCTCGCCGACGACAAACTCGCACTGTTTGCCGACCAACACAATCTCCAGGGCAAGCAGGGCTATCGTCTCGGTGTCGTATCCACTATGGCAGACTCAGTCCTCACGTTGAAATTCGTCCCCAAAGCCCCTGTAATCGCTTATAAGAACTGGACACTCAACACCGACAACTTCCTCTCATATAATTTCTATACCAAGCAGATAGAGGCAGACCTCCTGTTGCAAAATCTGCCAAGCTCCCTTCATATCTTCACACGACCTGTACCCAATCCCGAAGAAGGTTCGTCCCCGAAAGAACTCGTCCTCTCCGCCAAGGAAATAAAGATAGAGGACTGGATAGGAATCTCGCCGTTTGCTCCGCCGATGTCGGGCACAGCCTCTGCCAATCTTAAGATACATCGTGTCAACAATGAACTTGTAGGTACTCTCGTCGTAGGACTTGACGACTTCATGTATGACCGCCAGAGGGTGGGCAAGTTCGGACTGGCTCTAAAGGTCGCCAACAATCCCAAGAGCAAATCGCTCTGGGCTGACGGCATAGTCTGGGTCAACGACAAAAAGACCATCACTCTAAACGGTGCCCTCAATGACAGCACACGCACAAGCCCATTCATGCTTGACATGTCTATGATACAATTCCCTCTCAGCGTGGCAAATCCGTTCCTCCCCGCCGGCACTGCAAAACTTGAGGGTAATCTCAACGGCACGATGAAACTGACAGGATCTCCAGCCAAACCCGTCATGGACGGATATCTGCAATTTGACAGCGCCGCAGTCAAAGTCAACATGATAGGCTCGACATACCGCTTCTCCGAGGTAAAAATCCCGGTGGACAGCAACATCGTACGTTTCAACAATTTCGCCATAAATACGCTCAACGACAATCCGCTGACCATCAACGGCTCAGCCGACATCAATGACCTTGCCGACGTGCGCATGAATCTTCATCTTGAAGGCAACGACATGCTAATGGTCAACAGCAGCCGCCCCAGAGGTGCCGACATCTACGGCAAAGGTTACATTGGCATAAATGCCGATGTCAAGGGCTCGATGTCTAATCTCTACTGCAATGCCGATGTCGCTCTGCTGTCAGGGTCGGATGTGACTTACGTGATGACCTCCTCTCAGTCGGCACTGACCACACAGAGCACAAGCGACATGGTTTCGTTCGTCAACTTCTCCGACACCACCCAAGTAGCTGACGATTCGAAACAGGCTCCTACGAGCAGCATGACATTGGCTGCAACACTCCGAGTTATGCCTAACACCACTATTAATGTCGACATCTCGACTGACGGCAAAAACCATGCCTCCATCAGCGGTCAGGGAGAGTTGACCTACACCATGTCACCTCAGAATTCCGGACGACTAATCGGCCGCTACACCATCAATGAAGGTGAAGTCCAGTACACTCCACCTCTGATGTCTGAAAAGGATTTCAAATTCAAAGACGGAAGTTTCGTCAACTTTACAGGCGACATGATGAATCCCGGCTTCAACATATCGGCTACCGACCGCATGAAAGCCAATGTCACTCCCGATGGCGGCAACTCGCGCCTTGTATACTTCGATGTGACAATCAATGTGACAGGCACGCTTGAAAACATGAAGGTGGTATTTGATCTCGCATGTGACGATGACATCACCATACAAAATGAACTTTCGTCCATGTCGCCCGAGCAGCGAGCTAACCAGGCGATGAACCTGCTCCTGTATGGTGTCTACACCGGACCGGGCACAAAGGCAAACGCCGGGCTAAGCGGCAACCCGCTCTATTCGTTCCTGGCATCGCAGCTCAACACCCTTGCCTCGAATGTCAAGTTTGTCGACATCAGCTTCGGTATCGATCAATATAACTCCACCGTGCAGGGCAACACCTCTACTGCCACCAACTATAGCTACCAGATATCCAAAAATCTGCTCAATAACCGCATACGCATCGTTGTAGGCGGCAGTTATACCACCGACCCGCAGGCTGATGAGAACTTTGCCGAAAATCTCGTCAACAACATATCGTTTGAATATCTCCTCAACCGATCCGGATCGATGTACATCAAGCTTTTCCGCCACACAGGCTATGAAATCATCGAGGGCGAGATAATATCCACTGGTGTAGGCTTCGTCTACAAGCGTAATCTCAACTCGCTCCGTGACATGTTCAAGTTCCGCAAACCCAAGGAACAAAATTTTCCTCTCCCTGCGACATCCGACAGCACTAATTAACACACCGACGCATGAAACGATATTCTTCAATATATATCATATTGGCGTTGCTAACAGCCGTCATGACCCTTTCGACAGGATGCTCCACCACAAGCCGTCTGCAAGAGGGAGAGATACTCTACACCGGTGCCAAACCGCTGAAAATACAGACACCCGAAGGCGTGAAGGAAGCTCCGGGACTCAACAGTCAGGTCAAGAGTGCCATCAATGTGCCTCCCAACAACTGTCTCATATCCCCCTATTACCGCTACCCCTTCCCTATCGGACTGTGGGTCTATAACCACTGGAACGAACCCAAAGGAGGTCTCGGCAAGTGGATTTACGAGAAGTTGGTGCAGCAGCCCGTACTCATCAGCGATGTCCGCCCCGAAGTGCGCACCAAGATGATTGACGAGATTCTTGACAACAACGGTTACTTCCAGGGCACATCGTCATACGAACTCGTGCAGGGTAAAAACAAGAAGAAAGCCTCCATACGCTATAACATATCCACCGGTCCGGTGTATGACATGGATTCCATAATACTGCTGCCTGACACCTGCCACCTCAATCACATGATTGACTCTATAGCCCTACGCAGCACATATCTCAAAGCCGGACAACGCTACTGCACCGACTCGCTTGCCACCGAACGGGTGCGCATCACCAATTCGCTCCGTAATCGCGGCTACTACTTTTTCAAACCTGAATACATCAAGTATCTCGCCGACAGCACCATGACACGTGGCTCCATAGCCATGAAGATGATACTTGACTCCAATATACCCGATTATGCACTGCAGCGATATGTGACCGGCAAGATCCAGACCGTGGTCAACCGTCATCTCGGCGGTGGAACTCCCGACACCACATACACCAATCGCGGAATGCTCATACAGATGCAGCCATCCAAACTGCGCAAGCAGATTATACCCGAAAACGTCACTTTCCGTCCGGGCAAAGTGTTTAGCGTCCGTGACATGAACCGCACGCAGACCTATCTCTCGCGCCTCGGCATTTTCAACGCCATCGACATCGAAGCGGTCAGAGATACCACTGCATCAGTCCCGACGCTTGACGTATATATCGGCTGTACGTTCGACACCCCGTGGCAAGCCAACTTCGAGGTCAACGTCACATCTAAATCCAACAGCTACCTCGGTCCGGGCGCAAGCATCGGCGTTACCAACCGCAACCTCTGGGGCGGCGGCGAACAGCTCAACATACAGCTACGCGGCACCTACGAGTGGGAGACCGGCAAGAGCAAAAACCGCTCGGTGTTCAACTCCTACGAAGTCGGGCTCACCTCATCGCTCGCATTCCCGCGCCTGATAGCCCCGAGATTCATCCCGCGCCGCCGCCACTCCATGAACTGGACACGCATCACCCTTTCGGGCAGCTTCCTCAACCGCCCCCACTACTTCATGCTCGGGCAGCTCGACGGAGCTTTCAGTTACGACTGGCAGTCGTCACGCCACGTCAGCCACACCCTCAACCTCTTCAAACTGACCTACACCAATCTGCTCCGCTCCACCCATGAGTTCGACTCAATCATGGCGCAGAATCCGGCCATAGCCCTCAGTTTCCAGAGCCAGTTTATCCCACAGATTTCCTACACATATAATTATAGCCGCAATTTTAACAACCGCAACACTGTTGACTTCACATTTACAGTGCAGGAAGCCGGCAACATCATGTGGGGTCTGTGGAAGGCATTCGGCAGCAAGACCGGCGAGATGAAACTGCTCAACACCCCCTTCAGCCAGTTCGTCAAAGGCTCTACCCAACTCGTCTACGGACACCGTCTCGGACTCCGCGACATATGGCTCGTATCACGCATAGGCATCGGCGCCGAACATGCCTACGGCAACTCAGCCGTAGTGCCCTATAGCGAACAGTTCTACATCGGCGGAGCCAACTCCATCCGCGCTTTCACCGTCCGCAGCCTCGGCCCTGGCAGCTACCGCCCCCCCGAAGCCGAGACCAACGGCTACTTTGACCAGACAGGTACCTTCAAGCTCGAGCTCAACACCGAGCTGCGTTTTCCCATCATCGGTCCGCTCCACGGCGCACTCTTCCTCGATGCAGGTAACATCTGGCTGCTCAAAGACGATCCCGACCGCCCCGGCGGCACGTTGAAAGCCTCCACCTTCCTCAACGACATAGCACTCGGCACAGGCGTAGGACTCCGCTTTGACCTCGGCATGATGGTCATCCGCGGCGACCTCGGCTACGCCCTCCACGCCCCCTACGACACCGGCAAGCGCGGCTACTTCAACATGCCCTCCTTCGGCAAATCCCTCGCCTTCCACCTCGCCATCGGCTACCCCTTCTAACCCCCCCTCTGAAACTTGAAAGCGATTATTTCCCACAATCCGGAAATAATCGCTACTTTTGTTGCATTAATAATATGATTACGTTAAGACTTCCTTTCACAACCAATCATTGATAAACCATATATACCCACATGGCAAAAAATAAGACTTGTCTACCCGTGAAATTTAAAGCCATATTTGACAATCAGCTCGGTTTATGGCTATTTTTCCTGCTGTTTGCCATCTTAATACAGCTATTTGCCAACTACGACTCGCCACTGCATACATATTTTCGCAAAGTAGACAGCTCATGGTTCTACATGGGTGGAAAGGCTATGATGAACGGGCTGCTGCCCTACGTAGACTTTGCCGATTCAAAAGGTCCGCTTCTATGGCTGTTCTATGGAATTGGCTATCTGATTTCGCCAACAAACTTCCATGGAGTCTTTCTGCTTCACTGTCTTCTGTTCTCGTTCATATTTCTCTTGGCATATAAGCTGGCGTTCATGCTTTTCGACACAGCATCTCCGACCAGTCGCAAAACCCTCTCCATGGCATCTGCTGTGGTTTTCGCTATCCCGCTTTTCTGTTATAACCACATTGAAATGAGATGCGAAGACCTCTGTCAGCTTCAATTGCTTTACTGCATATATTGCCTCACAGCCTGTATCAAACACAACTGTGTGGCTCCCCGACATGCGTATCTTATGGGTGTATCCATAGCTACAATATTATTGATCAAGTGGAATATAACCATATATACATCTATAGTCCCATTGTCAGTCTTTGCGATATGCCTTAAAAGACGAATCCCTGTAATGAAACTTTTAGGATGGTTCTTCGCCGGATTTTTAACCGTCATACTGCCGTTCATCATAGTCTTTACATGCCTCGGCATACTTCCAGCATTCGTCAATGAGTATTTCTTCAATACTGCATCAACTTTCAAGAAAACACCTCATGATTTTCTTGTCAGGTATTTCCTGATAGACATTCCTTCTTCATTCAAATACTCTCGTATAGTGGGATTTGTTGCTTGCTTTTTACCATTTGTATTCTTCAAGCACAATAAAAAGGCGCGATTTATACCCGTGATCTGCGCCCTGTTCATGTTTTTTACATTCACATATCATGGAGGAGCTGCCGTACATTACCATTCCACCTACGTCAGTTGGTTCATATTCATGTCATGCCTGATTGCATCCGCATCATATGGTTTATGTCGCCATCATAAGTTTCTGACGCTATTGACGGTCTCAGTCTTGACTTTTGCTATAACCATCGGTTATGCACTCGTCTATCACCACAACTGGATATGGTCAGACAACGGGAGAACATTCTACGAATCGGAAAAAAGATTATCTGCACTACACAATCCTAAAATTCTCAATTGGGGCAACATGGAATACAGCATAGGACTTTCTGCCAACTCGCTCCCGGCATGCAAATATTGGGCTATGCAGTCAAATGCCGACTTCATAGCCCCACAGCAACTCGCAGTCCTCAAATCACGCATTCCAGACATCGTGACTCTTACTGGCACACAAGATGCAATCCCCGAAAAACAGCAAGAACTATTGGACTCTCTTCAGTACAGTTTCCTGACATCAGTTCCGACTATATTCCGCGCCCACTACCATGTCTACATTAAGACAGAGCTACTTCCTCTTACCATACGGTAAATATAAAATGAAAAACAGCCAGCCACTAAGCTGAGATTAGGAATCATTTTGAAGCAAAATATTTCATCATACGGCAAAGATTTTGTACATTTGCTTCGTAAAAAACCGCCTTATAAGCTATTACAAGGTTCACAACGCATTTTATCAATTAACACACACCATGGCAGAAAGCAAAGAAAAATTATTTGAACAATTTCCTCCTATTTCTACCGCCGAATGGAAAGCTAAAGTCGAGACTGACCTTAAGGGCGCTCCGTTTGACAAGAAACTGGTATGGCGCACCAACGAGGGCTTCAATCTCCAGCCCATGTACCGCGCAGAGGACATTGCCGACCTCAAAACCACCGATGTACTCCCCGGTGAATTCCCCTACATCCGCGGCATACGCAACACCAACGACTGGCTCACACGTCAGGAAATCATAGCTGACGATGCCGCCGCAGCTAACGCCAAAGCCACCGAGGTTCTCACAAAGGGTGTTACTTCTCTCGGCTTCTCAGTCAAGGAGCCCTCAGACGTTGCCGTCCTCCTCAACGGCATCGACCTCAAAACCGTTGAAATCAACCTCACCTGCTGCCCCCGCAAAGCTGTCGCAGTTGCCACCGAGCTGGTTTCACTCATAAAGAAAGGAAACGCTGCTGACGTGTTCCGCGGCTCTATCAACTTCAACCCCCTACGCCGTCCTCTCAACCACGGCACAGCTTTCCCTGGCGACATCGTCAAGGAAGCATCAGCCCTGATGGACGCAGTGAAGGATGTACCTGCGCTCAAAGTGCTCGCTGTCAACTCCGACATGCTCAGCAATGCCGGCGCATATATCTACCAGGAGCTCGGCTATGCCCTCTCTTGGGGCGCAATGTGGATGACCATGATGACCGATGCTGGCTACAGCGCCGACGAGGTGGCTCGCCGCATCAAATTCAACATGGGCGTAAGCTCCAACTACTTCATGGAGCTTGCTAAATTCCGCGCTGCACGTATGCTCTGGGCACAGATTGTAGCACAGTACGGCGCAAGCGAGGAAGCAGCCAAGATGCACGTCCACGCCACGACATCAAAATTCAACCAGACAATATATGATGCGCACGTCAACCTCCTCCGCAGCCAGACTGAAGCCATGTCGGCAGCCCTCGCAGGTGTTGACTCCATCACATCTACTCCGTTTGATACCCCATACAAGACCCCCGATGACTTCTCGGAGCGCATAGCCCGCAACCAGCAGTTCCTGCTTAAGGAAGAGAGCCATCTCGACAAGGTGGTAGACCCTGCCGGAGGTTCATATTATGTAGAGCACCTGACCGTAGCCATCGCCGAAGAGGCATGGAAACTGTTCCTGTCTGTTGACGAAAAGGGCGGATTCCTCAAGATGGTCAACGACGGCGAAATCCAGAAAGCCGTCAACGAGTCAAACGCCAAGCGTCACACCGACGTGGCTCGCCGCAAGGAGATACTGCTCGGCACCAACCAGTTCCCCAACATCAACGAGACCGCCGCGCAGAAGATCGAAAACTGCGGATGCTCATGCGGTTGCCATCACGACGATGCCGCAGAAGCCGGCGAAGGTCTCAACAAGAGCCGTGCCGCCAGTGACTTCGAGCAGCTGCGTCTCTCTACCGAAGCTTCCTCACACCGCCCCAAGGTGTTCATGCTCACCATCGGCAACCTCGCCATGCGTCTTGCCCGCGCCCAGTTCTCCACCAACTTCTTCGGTTGCGCCGGCTACGAGATTATCGACAACCTCGGCTTTGACACCGTTGAGGGTGGCGTTGACGCTGCCATGGAAAAGGATGCCGACGTAGTGGTACTCTGCTCGAGCGATGACGAATATGCCGAACTGGCGCCCAAGGCGTTCAAGTATCTTGATGGACGTGCCGAGTTTGTAGTGGCAGGTGCACCCGCTTGCATGGAACAGCTCCAGGCTGAGGGCATCAAGGACTTCATCCATGTGCGCTGCAACGTGCTTGACACTCTCCGTGACTTCAATTCCCGTCTTCTTAAGTAATAGCCTCTTTCCACTCAATTTATATATAGATGAAACCCGATTTTAAAAATATAAATATCACACAAGACGCTTTCGCAGCCCAGCATGCCGCCGTGGCAGCAAGCGCAGGTGAAGACTGGCTTACTCCGGAACTCATCCCTGTCAAGCCCGTATATACCAAGAAAGACCTCGAGGGTCTCGAACACCTCAACTATGTGTCTGGTCTGCCTCCCTTCCTCCGTGGTCCCTACAGTGCGATGTATCCTCTGCGCCCCTGGACCATCCGTCAGTACGCCGGATTCTCCACAGCAGCCGAAAGTAACGCATTCTACCGCCGTAACCTCGCCGCAGGTCAGAAAGGTCTGTCAGTGGCATTTGACCTTGCAACACACCGCGGCTACGATGCCGACCACCAGCGTGTTGTAGGCGATGTCGGCAAGGCAGGTGTGTCAATCTGCTCGCTTGAGGATATGAAGGTGCTCTTTGACGGCATCCCCCTCAACAAGATGTCAGTGTCCATGACCATGAACGGCGCAGTGCTCCCCGTGCTTGCCTTCTATATCAACGCAGGTCTTGAGCAGGGTGCCAAACTCGATGAGATGGCTGGTACCATCCAGAACGACATCCTCAAGGAGTTCATGGTGCGTAACACATATATATATCCCCCCGAATTCTCGATGCGCATCATCGCTGACATATTCGAGTACACTTCTCAGAATATGCCCAAGTTCAACTCCATCTCCATCTCTGGCTACCACATGCAAGAGGCAGGTGCTACATGCGACATTGAGCTGGCATACACCCTTGCCGACGGTCTTGAATACCTCCGCGCAGGTGTCAATGCCGGCATGGATATCGACGCGTTCGCTCCTCGTCTGTCGTTCTTCTGGGCTATCGGCATGAACTTCTTCATGGAGGTTGCCAAGATGCGCGCCGCCCGTATGCTTTGGGCTAAGATTGTAAAGCAGTTCAACCCCAAGAACCCCAAATCGCTCGCTCTGCGCACACACTCGCAGACCTCAGGCTGGTCACTCACCGAGCAGGATCCCTTCAACAACGTCGGCCGTACATGTATCGAGGCTATGGGCGCCGCTCTCGGTCACACCCAGTCGCTCCACACCAACGCGCTTGACGAGGCTATCGCCCTCCCCACCGACTTCTCGGCACGTATCGCACGTAACACCCAGATCTACATCCAGGAGGAGACCATGATTACCAAGCAGGTTGACCCCTGGGCAGGCTCATACTACGTGGAAGCCCTCACCAACGAGATAGCTCACCGCGCATGGGAGCACATCCAGGAAATCGAGAAACTCGGCGGCATGGCAAAAGCTATCGAGACAGGTCTGCCCAAACTCCGCATCGAGGAGGCTGCAGCCCGCACACAGGCGCGCATCGACTCAGGCAAGCAGACCATTGTCGGCATCAACAAATATCGTCTTGACCACGAAGACCCCATCGACATCCTCGAAATCGACAACACCCAGGTGCGCACCGAGCAGATCGAGCGTCTTAACGATGTCAAGGTTCACCGTGACGAGGAAGCTGTCAAGAAAGCCCTTTCCGACATCACAGAGTGTGTCCGTACCAAGAAGGGCAATCTCCTTGACCTCGCCGTCAAGGCTGCCGGACTCCGCGCCACCCTCGGAGAGATTTCAGATGCCTGCGAAGAGGTCGTAGGCCGTTATAAAGCAGTAATCAGAACTATTTCAGGCGTGTACTCAGCAGAAACCAAGTCTGACCCTGACTTTGTGAAGGCTCAGCAGATGTGTGAAGATTTCGCCAAGCGCGAAGGTCGTCAACCCCGTATCATGATCGCAAAAATGGGTCAGGACGGACATGACCGCGGTGCCAAAGTCGTGGCTACCGGCTACGCCGACTGCGGATTTGACGTGGATATGGGTCCCCTGTTCCAGACCCCAGCCGAAGCAGCCCGTCAGGCTGTCGAAAACGACGTGCACATCCTCGGTGTGTCATCACTTGCCGCAGGTCACAAGACTCTCATACCCCAGGTAATCGAAGAGCTTAAGAAACTCGGCAGAGAGGACATCCTCGTGACCGCAGGCGGCGTAATCCCCGCTCAGGACTACGATTTCCTCTACAAAGCCGGCGTAGCAGCCATCTTCGGTCCTGGCACACGCATCCCCGCAAGTGCCATCAAGATGCTCGAAATCCTCAACAACGAGGAATAATCCGAGCCATCGCGCCCATACTCCAGCGAGGACAGCCTTCAAGGCTGCCCTCGCTTATTTTTTACCCTCGTGCTCGCCACTTGTGGCGAGAATCACTAACTTTGCCCCCATGAACACCCACCGCAACGACCGCATAGCCATAGTCAAAGGCATCGCCATCATCCTCATGGTCATAGGACATGCCGAAGCCTACAGCATCATCACCAATTTCATCTACCTGTTTCACATGCCGGTATTCTTCATCGCCGCCGGATATTTCTTCAAAGAAGCAAATCTCACCGACCCATACGGTTATGTCAAACGCCGCGCCAAGGGGCTTTATCTGCCGTTCGTCAAGTGGGCATTGTTCTTCCTCGTAATTCATAACCTGATGTTTTCGCTCGGCATCCTCAACGAGGAGTACGGCAACGTGCAGGGAGGAGTCACCCATCCCTACACCCTCTCGCAATTCGTCCAGCGGTTCTTCCTCATCATATTTTCCATGGGTGGATATGACGAATTTCTGGCAGGGGCATTCTGGTTCTTCAGGGCACTCCTCATCGTATCCGTGCTCTATATGGTATTGGTGAAATTCATCAGACATTTCTTCCCGCGCCTGTCATTAGCATGGGTGTCAGCCATAATCGGAGCTGCCGCGTTATCCTTCGCCTTGATTAAAATCAGCACCGGTTTGCGCATACCCACCGTGGTCCAAGGTGGCATACGTGAGACATGGGGGCTGTTTTTCTTCAGTATGGGTCCACTCCTCCACAGCCTATTGTCCCGCTATTCACTCAAGGCATGGCAAATTGCCATACTCATCGGATTCCTGTGCATAGGTGCGCACCTCCACTGGAAAGGCATGAATCTCACGCCTCAGATGATTGATGTGCTCACCCTACCCCTCACAGGCTTGGCTGGATTCCTCGTACTTGACCGCATAGCCCTCTGGCTGGCCAACACCGACGGCATCGCCCGGCGCTTCCTCACCTACTGTGGAGCCATGACCCTCTACATATACGTATTCCACATCATAGCCTTCAAAGCCGTAAGTCTAATAAAAATATGGTGGTTTTCCCTTGACCCGGCACAGATAGGCTGCCATATGGTCATCCACGATTACGCCCCTGACGACTGCTTCTGGATACTCTACAGCATCGCCGGCGTCGCCCTCCCCCTCCTCGGAATCTACAGCTACAACAAAATCCGCGACTACATCCACACATCAGCCATACCCTCCGCCACCGAAACCACATAATCCCCAAGCCCAGACACGATTTTTTGCAGAAAAACCAAAAATTTATCATTGAAAATTTGGATTATATTCAAAAATCCCCTACCTTTGCACACGCAAACCACAAGCAAGGAGAGATGGCAGAGTGGTCGATTGCGGCGGTCTTGAAAACCGTTGAGGGTCACACCTCCGGGGGTTCGAATCCCTCTCTCTCCGCTGAACTTACTGGACAGAAATGGTCAGTAAACGGACAAAAAGCTACAAATCAACGATTTGTGGCTTTTTTTATTGCCCGAAAGTCCGGCTTCCAAGACTTCAAAAGTACGGTAAAAGACAAAGTTTCGTTACTAAATCGTTACCTATTCCCTGCCGGACAAAAACGGTAACGATTTGTCCTTAAATGACCTGATAATGACTTGATTAGTCCATAGTCTGCATAACTCGAAAACGAGAGGTAAAAATTAATTTTGCAACTAAAAAAAGTGAGTTATGAAATCGACATTCAAGGTTCTTTTTTATTTGAAGAAAGGTTCTGAAAAGAAAAACGGCGAGGTTATGATTATGGCACGCATCACCATAGACGGCAAACTTTGCCAGTTCAGCACGAAACAGAGCATCCAGCCCGACAACTGGAACACGGCTGCGGGCAAAGCCAAAGGCAGGGATGCCGGGAGGATAAACGCCCTTTTGGACGACATACGTTCTTCCCTGAATACCATTTACCACGAAATGCAGTGGCGTGATAACTACGTGACCGCCGAGAAAGTGAAGAACGAGTTCTTGGGACACAGCGAGAGCCACGAAACAATCCTTACCCTGTTCCAAAAGCATAATGACGATGTGAAGCAGCTTGTGGGCATATCCAAGACGATAGCGACCTACCGCAAGTATGAAGTGACCCGCCGCCACCTCGCCGAGTTCATCCGCAGCAAGTACAACGTATCGGACATATCCATAAAGGAGATAAGCCCGATGTTCATTACCGATTTTGAGTTGTATTTGCGTACCGCCTGCAAGTGCGGCTACAACACCACCGCCAAGTTCATGCAGTTCTTCAAGCGTATCATCATCATTGCCCGCAACAACGGCATACTGGTGGGTGACCCTTTCGCAAGCTACAAAATCCGGCTGGAGAAAGTGGACAGGGGTTATCTGACAGAGGACGAAATAAAAATCATCCTTAAAAAGAAAATGGTTTCCGAGCGGCTGGAACACGTCAGGGACTTGTTCGTCTTTGCCTGTTTCACCGGGCTTGCTTACAGCGATGTCGCCAACTTGCGGCAAGAGAATATCCAAAAGTCTTTTGACGGCAACCTTTGGATAATCACCAAGCGGCAAAAGACGAATACGGACGTTAATGTTCCCCTGCTGGATATTCCCAAGATGATTTTGAAGAAGTACAAAGGCAAGTTGCCGGACGGCAAGATACTTCCCGTAATCAGCAATCAGAAGCTAAACGCCTACTTGAAAGAGATTGCCGATATATGCGGTATTAAAAAGAACCTGACATTTCATCTTGCGCGCCACACGTTCGCAACGACTACCACGTTGTCAAAGGGCGTACCCATTGAAACGGTGTCCAAGATGCTGGGACACACCAATATCGAAACGACCCAAATTTACGCCCGCATCACCAACAGCAAGATAGGCAGTGATATGCAGGGGCTTGACAAGAAGTTTGTCGGCATCGAGAAGATTTACAAGGAAGTCGCCATGTAAATTTTCAGTTACCTATATACCGTTGGTAACAAAACAGGTAACGATTTCGGTAACGAAATTCCACCTAATAGGCTATATCCCAATAAATTACATTCTTTCACCTTGCGGGTAGTCCACCGACTACCCGCATTTTTTATATCCTTTTCCAACTGGCACATTCCCCGAAACGCCAGCCGTGCGTGGCATGGCTGACTGTATTTCGTGAAAAGAGCCGTTGGAAATCCGCACAAGCGTACCGCAAGGTGAACTTGCCATACCCTTGCCTTTCCCGCCCGCATGGAGTGTTCCCTAAAAGATGAAAGAGAACAGGCACTTTTCCCCAGTTTCCCTATCTGTAAATCTTCCTCTTACGCAGTCCCCCAGCCGGGACAGTCGTTTTAATCATTTCAATAGGTAAAGGTAATTATATCCATATTTCAATAAGAAAGACTATTAACTATATTAATAAAGGAAGACACTACATTTGTCGCATATTTTCCATGGCGAAATCTAAAAAATAACTGAATCAATTGGATTTACTATGAAAAATAGCATCATACACATCTGCACTGAACATCTGGACGTAAGTCAAGAAAATGGTATATTAGGAATACAACATTATCGCAATCGCAACAACTATATATACTATAATAATTCTGCATCCAGCCATAACAGTGCAGAATTATTAATAGTAAAATCCAGCACACCTCTATCTTTCATCCAAGACAGATAAGACCTGACCGTAGAACCCACCAACACATATTGCTCAATAGTCATTGTCAGACCAAACATTCGGAATATCTCGCTGATAATGTCATCAGTTGTTTTCGGTGTGGCACATATTGTTTTGATTATCTGTTCTATCTCATACACCTTCTGTCGGTTTATCTCCGCAAGTTCGCTAATATCATTGCAAGGGTCAGCATGAGAAGGGATGAATATATCTGCTTTCAAAGTTTCTATGTTTGTCAGCGTTTCCAAATAGGCGGCGACATCATAGATAAACGTCACACCATATTTCTCTAATGTTGCCCTACTACTTACACAATCGGCAAGAAATACTGTATTGTCAGGAGTTCGAAATCCAACCATATCAAAGAAATGTCCGGGAAGAGGAATTATCTCTATTTTACTTGGAAATTCATGAGAGGAGAAATCTGTGACTACGGACTCTTTCGCCATTAGGAATTTACTTCTCAAATCCTTGCATGGATAACCGCCATAGAGAAATGACGGCTCAAGAACCGGATAACGAATGAAATCAGCTTCAATGCCAGCACAGAATACTGGGCAACCAATTTTATTCTGAACATAAGCATTACCTCCTATATGGTCGGCATTGGAGTGTGTGTTGAGAATCCCTTTAATAGTCCAACCTTTGGAATCCGCTATTTTCAGCACCTTTTTTGCAGCCTCCTTATCGTTGCCGCTGTCTATCAGATACACTTCACGTTCCGACTGTGCATAAATGCCAATTTTAGCCGGACAATTTATATAATAGCTCTGTGCCCCTACTTGTTGAAGCTCGTACATAGTCTTTCAGAATATAAATTACAGCATCTTTGTTTATTGGATTGATAGTACATTTCTGTATGTCCGGTGTGTCATTTTCAAACGATAAAAGAAGTTTTTTTGGCAAACCTCAATCCGTATGCAAAATTACTTAATTCATATAATATTCCCCTATAATTGAATGTTTTTCTTTACTTAGGCGTAATTTAATTGCATCTTTTATTCCCTTTTCCACTGGCACATTCCCCGAAACGCCAGCCGTGCGTGGCATGGCTGACCGTATTTCGTGAAAAGAGCCGTTGGAAACCCGCACAAGCGTACCGCAAGGTGAACTTGCCATACCCTTGCCTTTCCCGCCCGCATGGAGTGTTCCCTAAAAGATGAAAGAGAACAGGCACTTTTCCCCAGTTTCCCTATCTGTAAATCTTCCTCTTACGCAGTCCCCCAGCCGGGACAGTCGTTTTAATCATTTCAATAGGCAAAGGTAGTTACGTGTTCTTCACGACTTTGCAAGGTCGAGCCGTTCCGGTTTGGTGAAAAAATCTTCCCTGCCTTGCGAGGTATTTGTTGCCCAAAATCCTGCAAACTCTAAACACTACCCTTTTACGCCTATGTGAAACGAAAACGACCGACCCGACCAGAAGACGCATAAAAAAAAGTCGGATTTACGAGAAACAGGAAAAAAGTTCAGTGAAACTTCAACTCCCTCACCTCTCGAATCCGCAT